>Ga0123342_1006083_pt1 | contig 16968 bp, 8 predicted proteins | sample Turbeawhitnodule_FD_89960 | JGI IMG/M metagenome (GOLD analysis project Ga0123342, IMG submission 89960) | Root nodule microbial communities of legume samples collected from Mexico - Turtle bean Mexico white nodule | ecosystem: Host-associated > Plants > Roots > Nodule | place: Mexico: Nepantla... | reverse complement strand
GTGGACCAATGTTTTTAAAGTCAATAGATGGATCTGGTGAGATAAAGGACAAAGAATTTATCGCTAAACACATGAGAGATGTAATTATGGAGGTTGGACACAACAATGTGGTACAAATAATAATTGATAATGCAGTTGTATGTAAGGCAACGAGTATGCTCATAGAATCTGAATTTTCTTCAATCTATTGGACTCCTTGTGTAGTGCACACCTTGAATCTTGCATTGAAAAGTATTTGTGCAGCAAAAAATACTAATAAAAATAGTGATATTTATCATCAATGTTCTTGGATCTCACAAATTGTTGATGATGTTACCTTTGTTAAAAACTTTATTATGGGACACTCTATGAGATTATCAATGTTCAATAATTTCAACTCATTGAAGTTGCTCTTTGTTGCTTCAACAAGATTTACTTCAACCATAGTCATGTTAAAAAGGTTTAGAAGTTTGAAAAAAGGACTCCAAGAGATGGTTATTGGTGATGAATGGTCTTTTTACAAAAAGGATAATATGGATAGTGCACAATTTGTGAAAGAAACTTTTTTGACTGATAATTGGTGGATGAAGGTTGATTATATACTTGCTTTTACTGCCCCTATTTATGATGTTCTTAGAAAAACAGATACGGATATGGCATCTCTTCACTTGGTATATGGAATGTGGGATTCAATGATTGAAAATGTGAAAAGAGTCATATACCAACATGAAAGGAAGACAAAAGTTGAATATTCATCATTTTTCAAGGTAGTGGAGTTAATATTAATTGATCGTTGGACTAAGAGTAGCACACCTCTTCGTTGTCTGGCTCATTCTTTAAATCCAAGGTCATTATATAGTTAAATTATTTTATAATTATATTTTGTTGTGTACATATTATTTATAATATCATAAATTTATAATATTATATTGATTTATGTTTATATATTTTTAATTTTGTAGATATTATAGTCGTGAATGGTTAGAAGAAGATTCAAAAAGACTTGCCCCACATCAAGATCACGAAATTACTCAGGAAAGAAAAAAATGTTTTATGAGATACTTTGAAGATGCAGACATAAGGACACAGGTAAATATAGAGTTTGCAAACTTTTCAGGTGGAAGAGAAGATTTTGATGATGCACTCTTTAAGGGATAGAAGTAAAATGGATGCAAAATCATGGTGGATTGTTCATGGAACTCATGCACCAACACTTCAGAAGATAGCTCTTAAGCTACTTGGACAACCATGTTCTTCTTCTTGTTGTGAAAGAAATTGGAGTACATACTCTTTCATACATTCTCTAAAAAGAAATAAGATGACACCTAAAAGGGCAGAGGATCTAGTATTTATCCATAGTAATCTTCGCCTTCTATCAAGAAATTCCTCAAAATACAAAGAAGAGGAAACTAAATTGTGGGATATTGCAGGAGATGATTTTTCATTGGATGAAAATGGAATCCTTGAGATTGCTAATTTATCTCTTGATGGACCATAATTAGAAGTTGTATTTTCAATGAGGATGAACAAATGTAAAATTCAAACATTATAATTTAAATATGTTTATCTTTTGTTAGATTTTTTTATAAATATATTTTTTTTAATTTTTTCAGATTAGGAAGTATATTAATATTATATATATATATGGTGTGTGTCGTGTCCCATATCCTATATTTTTCAATTTAGTCGTATCTCCATATCTATATCGGTGTCGTGTTCGGGTCTATGCTTCATAGATTATGGGTATTGCATCATTTCCTATTTTTTCTAAAACATATTAAAACAGTTATTAGAAGCAGTTTTGAATCTAGAACAGTTTTTTTAATTTAATTTTCTAAAATATATTTCAATTTTTGAAATTTTTACTTTTTTTCAATTTGAATTTTGAATTTTTGGGATTTTATCACCGTTTTTCTTTCTTCGCTTTTTCTTACTTTATCTCTCTTCTTTCACAAACAATAATATGCTCTCATGCTCGTTGTGTCTTCAATGCATATTCAAATACACATAAATCTATATTTATTTAAATAAATATAAATACACATAATAATAGTAAAAATAAAAATAACAAATACGGGTATACAAGTGCGGGAGCATCTGTGTTCCCACTATTATTAATAATATCGATAATATTTAATAATATTAAAAATATTAAAAATATTTAATAATATTAAAAATATTTAATAATATTTAATAATATAAATTGTATTAAATATATAAATAATATTAAAAATATTTATATTATTATTTATAATCATACTAAGTATAATAATAGTCATAATATGAGAACAAAACTTAACTGGTAATAATTAAAGTTTTTTTTGGTCATTTATCATGGGACTTGCCTTTAAATCTCACATGTTGATATTTAGTTTTAACTTTAATAATAAGAAGAATTTAAATAATAATTAAAAATTTAGAATTAAAATAGGTTGAATTATCTAGGAAATTCTTTCATAAATAAATTGATTTTTTGTAATTATTTTTAATTACTTTTTTTTATTTTATAATTTATTTCAAGATAAAAATTACCCAAAATAATAATAATAAATATTATTTTGTGCATTATTTTCAACCTTGGGACAACTTCTGGGTGTCCTTTAAATTCTGGGTGTTTCTTCAAACACTCCATGAAATTCTTGGACATTTATTTATTTATTTTGGAATGAGTTTTCAAGAATATTTTTTTATATTTCGAAAAATTAATTCCGTAACAAGAAGAGATGTTTATGAAAGTGAAAAAAAAATTGAAATTTCTAATGGCGGGTCTCGCAAACAAGGACTATTTTTCTTTTATTTTTTTGGGTCTATTTAAGTGTAATGAAAGAAAAAAGCCTAAAATTCCAGTGCTGAAGGATTGGACCCAAACTTTGGGACCGTATTGCCAAAGTTAACAGACTGGTCCAATTATATTTATACCACCTGTTTGACTTTATATACCCTCATTTTCTTTTTTATATTTCAAGATAATTTATTCCATTTCATCTCCGCACCACTAATTTTGTTTAGATTCCATCAAAAATAATTTTCATTATATAGTCTAATATATTAAAAATATTAATTTCAGAATTTGTTTTTCTTGCATAAGAAATTCAGTTTCCATAATATATTACTGAAATTAGTTTCTGAAAAAAAATAATACAAAAATAATAAATAAAGATAAATATTAAGAAGAACAAAAAGGGTGCAAGCTCCCTCTCCTTGGATCCTCTCATAATAAGCATGTCAACGATATTTTGTTAGGGAAAAGTTAGAGTCCATTCTAATGGTTCCTGAGTTTTTTTTTTTTTTTCCTACACTCTAGAAGAGGTTGTATTATGATGGAAGTTCTTTTGATACTCAACATTGACTTTTAAATTATTCGATTCAAAAATACATTCAAATGGTATAAATCATAAGTTTTTTTGTGTGAAAAAAAATGGCTTCTAAATTATGTAATGTGAAAGATACTTTTGAATTACCAATTTGGATGTTTTTTTAAAGAAAAATTACTTTAAAATTATGAATTTCAAAAGCTTTTTTCATGCAAAAAAATAACTTATAAATTAATAATTTGAAAATAAAAAATAACTTTTAAATTATATAATATGAAATCTAAATAAACTTTTTTGGATTACACCATCCAAAAGTAAAAAAAAAAACTTTTACATTACACAATTTGAAAGTACAAAATTACTTGTAGATTACACAATTCAAAAGTTATTTTTTCATAAATTAGAAATGTACAATGAATATTTTTATATTTATAAGAATATAGAACGAAAATACGGGTATGAAAGAAATCCTTGTTACTTAAAATACATAAATTGAAATGGACAAAAATAGAAAATGAAAGCCCAAATGGAGTTATTTCTTTTGAACTAGAAAGAAAAAAGAAAAAATGTAATTAAAATTATTGGATATGAAGTAATTCTTATATTACGTAGATAATATAGTTTATTAAATAAATATGAAAATTTCATGACATTTTTTTTCTTTTATAAGATTATCTTTTCTATTCTAGAAAAATAGGAAAGAAAAAAAAATAACAATATATAAAGGTGAATATTGATATCACACTTTAATTTTTCTTAATTTGATGGATTCACAAACAATTTTGGTGGGAAAGTCTGCCTCGCCCTATTTTTCATGGGCTAACCATGGACCTGACTAACTCGTTTTAGCACCCCTAATTAAGATGTCATTTTGTCAACGAGATCTTACAATTAATGATCTTTATTATAAGATAATTAAGATGATATTTTTTGTGAACAAGGTCCTACAATTGATGACTTTTATTATAGGATCCTTAAAATGATCATTTTGTTAACGAGGTTTTATGGTTGATGATCTTTATATTAAAATTATTAAGATAATTATTTTATCTTATGGTTGACGACCTTCATTATAAGATCCTTATAACAATTATGCTTTTTATAAAATCTTTTTATTGATAACTTTCATTATGAGATTGGTAAACAATTTCATAGTTAAAGAAGATCAAGTTCGTATAATCCTTAGTAAAATCAGAAAAAAAGAATTTACTTGTTGAATATGACAATCCTTAAGCATTTACTATTTTTCAAAAATACTAGTGAAGATTCTCACATTCCAATGGTGTGCACTTAAACATCTAGTAGGAGAGGAAGCAAAAGTCAAATTGACTAACATATCTAGTTTAGCATTTCCTACAAAATAACATGTGCACAGAGATGTGTAAATATATGCTCTTTAAAATACCGACATTTTGTGAAGAGCTAATGAATAATTGAAAATGTGCAAGGTGAAGGGATAAAATGAGACCGTGTGATAGGTTCTTGAGAGAGAAAGTAGAAGTGGATTGGGTTTCCTTGACCAACCTAATCTATTTCACCATACACAGATATTAGTTTTTTTAATCGAAGGATGGATGTCGAAAAATATTTCAATGAACCTCACGGTGAGCGCCATGGTTGTTTTAACATCTTATAAAGATCATTTTCATGTCTCGTAGTTCCTTTGTTGCATGTTGGTGTGGATGCGTGTGGTGTGGGATATGAGAGTGAGAAGAGTTGGGTTAAATTTTTATGAGAAGGGTGGACAATTCTAAAGTGAGGGATATGTGTTTCCAAATGAGAGGGTTTCCAGAGGGGTCAAAGAAATGAGATTTGCGAAAATGCAATGTTTTAGCAAAAAAATATTTTTGGGAAAAAGAGGAATGTTGTGGAGGGAATGAGAAAAAAATTATTTTTGGGAAAAAGATAATGTTGTGGAGGGAATGAAGAAAAAAAAATTAGGAAAAAGATAACGTTGTGGAAGGAATGAGGAAATTTTTTTTGGAAAAAATATGAATATTATTGAGGAAACGAAAATGTGGAGAGTGCTCTACTTTATAAAATGAAAGTTCTAAATGACATATTTTGAAGTAAAAATGTGTCACATATTAAACTGTCGTATTATAGGGATAATTATAATGGTTTTTAATAATTGTCGTATTAAAACTGTCACACGTTACATGTTTTCTTAAAGTGTAAATAATTAGTTTGAAAATTTAGAAACTACTAATGCGAAGAAAATGGTCGAATAAAGTAGTTACAAGTTTTAGAAGATTAAATGCATATAGAATATTTATTAAGAGTATCTATTAATACTATTCACGAAATTCTTTATATTTTGTAAATGTTAGAGAAAATTGTTCTAGAAATCTAAAATTTATTTTCAATGTATAAAATACCTTTGAATATAGTACACAAAGCAAAGAAAAGAAGAAAAATAGAAACACCAGTTCAATTCTCAATTATTTTTCTCCGTCTAAATTTTGTACTATTAAATATTGCACCTTTAAAATAACACCAAGATATATGAATTGTACCACCAGATTTCATTAAATAGTTCGATGTATGAACAACCAGATCATACATTGGCAAATAATCGATAACTTTTGGCATCAAGAACTATCTGTCTAACTGCTGCAACTGCTGCTATTGCTCCCAAAGCAGAGAAAGCCACAGCAATAGTTACATTCAACCAGTAAATAGAGCTTCGCTTAGATGGCTTGAATGTGAAATTGTAGAAAATCACTGGCAAAATGAAATCAAGAGGGATAAAGCCAAAAGCTCCAATAAGAGAATTTATGTCTCCAAAAAATGGAAGCATGGCCGCTATAATGGTTGAAATAGTAATAGCTAGTGATCGAGAAATCACTCTAGGGATTACATTGCGTTTGGAAAACTCTGCACTTTTTGGATCTCCAAATGTTTGCTCCAACACTTCATTTGTTGGTTGCAAATAAACCTGCATTCAAATTCAATGGTTATTTTTCTTAAGATCAAATCCTTTTAAGTTATTTTAATAAAAAAAAAAACTAATGATGGTATTAAAAGTAATGTTATTTGTTTCTTATAAAGAATCATAAACAAGATTAAATGTGTAGGACATATTTAATGTTATAGTTTGAACATGAGGTAAAGTTTAATTATGCATGCTTTAATAGATTAAATTTTCAAAAGTGGCATAAGTTATCTCTTAGAAACTTTCTCAGAAGTTAACAAAAAATGAGCAGTAATTAGTATATGACATACCACACCAACTGCTGATAGTTGTGTTATAGTGAAAATGTTGGTCATGTAAATGAACCATGTGGGCACCAGAGGGTTGCCATTGTCCACAAAATTGCTTAATATGAGGCCTTCAGATTTGTTGCCAAATGCCCAATAACCAGATATAGATACACTAAAGAAAGTGACTATAAGTACAAAATAGCAAACACATAGTGCCTTGAACATCTTCCCTTTTACTGGTGGTGCCAGTGTTGCCTACAACAACACAAGAAATGCAATTAAGCACAATGGGGTTGTTTTTAATGACAAGGTTAGTTATTATGATGGACCTGAATTTCTGGAATGATTCCATTTCCATAGGTTGTAGCAATGATGGCAATTGCATTGAAGATTCCAAATAAGCGATTCTCAGTGTCACCTTTCAAAGAGTAGTCCTTTTCTGGTCCTTTGGATGACTCTCCTGTAACAACATTGTAAATTCAAAACCAAAAGTTTCAATTCAATTGCCAAAGCATAAAGTGAAAATTTCTAAATTACCAAAAAAAATCTTAAGAAATGAATTTTAACCCTAACTAAACTGATGAGTTTTGCACCTACTTAAATATTATGAATTGGTATTATTTCTAGTCGACTTGGGATTATGATACACACGCGCGCGTATATTATGAATTTACTTTATCTCTAGTTGACGTGGAATCTCCGATAAGAAAAATAAACTAGTTTAAGAAATTACCAATGTAAGTGGATCCAACAGTAGCACCAGCACTATATGCCAAGCAGAGAATCAATGACACTAGATTAATGTGCCTCAATGAGTGGAAAGATGGAATCTGAGCCAAAATTAGCATGAAGCATCCAAATATGATTACAAACTCGTAAAGCTTCATGGTCCCGTTTGGATTTGACAACAAGTAAATTGCCTACATATAGAATATGGAGTCATCTTTGATTAAAGAACAAATGATTTGAAAATTACAGAAAAATGCTTGCACATAGTTTATAATATAAAAAAATATAGTTTTTTATTTGACAGATAAATAAGTGGGATAAAGAGTTGATGATAACCTTCATGCATTGTCCTCCTAAAAGAGTGCAAGCCACTACAGCACCAAAGCAAACTGTAAACTGAATTGGGCCAACAAAATAATGACCCCATCTTGGACCTGTCAAGGTTATATTTACATTAGTAAAAGAAAGGTGTTTCTTACTGCACCCTATAAAATTTCTTCCTGCATCCCCATCAATTTCGAAAAAGACTATTTGGATTACTTTTTTGGAATGGTTCCAAGACATATTTTCTTGAGTTCATGATTTATATTCCTGAAAAATGTTATCCAGAACAAAAAAATTTGGAATAAACTTTCCAGAACGTATTATATACGTTCTAGAATGTGTTTTCTGGAATAATTTTTTACATTATATACGTTCCAAAATATATTTTCCAGAATAAATTTTCAGGAGTATGTTCTAGAAACAACTTTCCATAATGATAGTGAATTGGATGGGGCATTTTGGTAATTTTGACTAAATGATGAGGTGTAGGAAGAAATTTTAGGGTGTAGGGAGAAATTTGACGGAGTGCAGAAACCAAAGATAGATTGAAGAATTATAAGAGAAAAAAAAAGTTTATAAGCGTTCTACATACTTTTAACTATAGTTTCATAGAAACAAACATATTCATTAACACTTTATTTAGACAATTAAAAAACCAATTTTAAGCACAAACTAAAATAATTATTTGAGAATGTTTTAAAGATTTATTGTTCAATAAAAGTGTTTTTTTAATTTTTTTCCTTTAGTAATTATATATATATCCTTCAATCTATTATTTTTATTTTTTAATATTTTTAAGTAAATTATAATGAAAAATAAAATTAGATCATAATATAATTAATTTTTACAAAATATAATTTCTTTAAAAACTAAAGTTGTGTAATTTATACACAACGTCATTTGTTTCCATTTAACATTTAAGGCGAATCATGTATCTACAACTTTGATGTAACTTTTTAGTGGGGTGTAAAGTGGAGCAATGGGTGTCAAACCATCATTTTCCAACTTTTTAACCAAAATGGTTATACCATGATATAACTTTTAACTTCAAATTTCACAAACGCTAAAATGGTTTTATTGATCCCAACTTTTCTTTACAATCATTATTGTAGTTACAAAATAAAAGTATACCATTGTATTGCAAAAAACCACTAATTGACTTAATTTCTACAAAATTTAGTAACAAAATCTTTAAAATCTTTCATTGACTAAATAGTGGTACTTTCTTAATAGGATAGATGTAATTATACATTTAACTTTAAATAACCAAATTAAGCACACCCATGAAATTAACCTCATATGAAATCCTATTTTTTCTTTAAAATACTAAACCTTAACCAAAACCCACATGTCACACTTGATCTCACATCCTTAGCTTTACAAATTATAGTGACAATAGACAAAAAAAAAGAGATTGAAGAGGTGTTTGAGTAGGAAATAAAAGCAGCATAGTATGAGAGTGAGGTACCTAAAATATCACGAGCCATGTCTCTGAAACGTAGCTGACGTTTACCATCTTGAGCGTAGTGTTCAAGAACCCTAGATATTAAATTATATGAATAGAAAGTCACCAATGCTCCAATCACCAAGCTTAAGATCCCAGCCGTCCATCCAAGGAAGCTGAATGCATAAGGAAGACTCAGAAGAGGTGGTGCCACAATCGATGTTGTCAAATGGTATCCACAATGCATCCAAGAACCTGCAAAATCACACACAATAAATAATATCATAAATAATAATAACAATAATAACAATAATAATAAAATAATAACAATAATAATAAAATAATAATAATATCATTTTTGAATGTGTGGACAATTTTTTTCTTGTCTTAATTGTTTGGTGTACATCCACGTGCTCTTCAATTAATAAAAACCAAACAGTCAACCAATTGGTTCATCAAAGTCGGCTGGGGAAGGCATTAACAAAAACGAATTGATTTCTACGATGAAATCATGATTCATTGAAAGCTAGGTTTTAGCAATCATCACCCTCTACAATAATTATAATGGAACCAATATATTTATTTAAATGGTTACTATTTTATTCAATTCAGCATGTTTATGAACTATTCAGTAAAGTCTTACAGATTATAATGCATAGAAGTTTGAGACCATTTGCACAATGTTTATCTTCCACATGTGCTCAATACTTTTCATACTCCATTTGAAAAAACATAATTATCTATTAATCACTGTATACCATTTTCTTAAAATAGTGTAGGAAATGGTAATATACTCCTCGGTATGGTGTGGCTTTAGGGGGAGAAACGTGAGAGTTTGTATTAGCTGTTCTATTTTTAAATTTTTTTTATTAAAAAAGAATTTCAAGTTTAATTCAATAAAAATGTCTATATATTCATATATTTTAGTTGATATGAGATATTTAATACATATAATAAATATTGAAAGACAAGTTAAACTAATTTATATATATGAATTTTTTAAAATAGTTGATTTTTTTTTATTAAAATAAAATTTAAATGATTCTAATATTATATTAAACATACTTTAATCTAACTTAATTTTATAAAATTAATTTACAATACAAAATTTACATTAACTTATATTTAATATATGAGTTAACTGCTTGACTTTACCTAGCAGGACACTTTCTCATACACTCATTTTTAATAATATTCTGACTAAAAGCATACAAGTTAATGCGTCTCTCATGGATATCAGATAACATGTAAGGGTATAATTGGTGATAAAGCAATCAGAAAAATTGATTTAGAATCTGGATTTCCAACCTTCTGATCGTGAGTTCATGTAAAATCCAAACTCTTAAAACAGTGCAACATACTAGGAAAGCAAGAGGGAAAAGAATCCTATGGTTGTAAACAGTTTTCCACAAAAGACGAAGCACAGAAGACGAAGGAGAGTTTTAAGAAGTACATAATATAAGACAAAACCTTCAGATTTGAGGACAAAGAGAGCTCCTGCATCAACATCATTTTGGTGGTGAAGTTGTTCAACACCATTCGGGTTCTCAGATTTTTCATCTGGAAACAGAGATCCCATCCTCCCTCTTATGAAGAAGACCTTAACCAAAGGATAGAGTGATTGAGAGCAGAATATGTAACACCATATGCATATATGAGAACCTCTGAGTAGTTTTACAGAAAAGCAGTGTGAATTTTGACCAGGATCTATCTCAGTGATGCTACTTTTATAGACGCCTTGTGCAGTATGCAATCAGACCAACTTGGAAATACCAAGATATATGATCTAAGCCTCATTCAGATGATGACCAAAATGACCTCACTCTACATCTATGGTTCATGATATTTCCACACTTTGGAGGAATTTTCCTGTTACTTTTCTCTTTCTATATTTAATTCATCTTTCCTTTCTTTCTAATCAATATGCTAGTTGAGGGACAATTAGAAATAAGAAGACAAAATGAATACTCACTTCATTTGGTTGACTACAAAATTCAATGATACTTAAATAAAAACAAAAAATATTTTGAACATTCAACAAGACAAAAATTGTTTGAAGAAACTCGGTTAAAGATATATAAAAAAATTTAAATAGTTAAAACTTAATTAAATAAAAGATAATTTTTTTATCGAATATCTTGATGTTTTCCTGTTTGTTTTTTATTTTACATCAGATATTTATCAACTTTATCAATAATTAAAATTTATCAAGGACCATTTTTACAAAAAAGAATTATTAAAAAGTCGATTGACTATTATTCGAAAAAGCTTATCAACTTTATTGATGATTAATTGCATATAAACATTTTGGTTGACTAAATTGTTTGGTTTAGTAGTTCCATGTCTACTCAGTAAACCGGATTCAATTCTCTCATGTGATAAATTGGTAATATTAACTTTAAATAAATTATACTATAATAATATATAATTATAATAAATAATATTAATAGTAATAGTAATAATAATATGAAAACAATTGACAAGAAAAAGACTCAGAAAAGAATTTCAAGCTTAAATAAAATATTAATAACTTCATTGTTACATATAATTTGATTGAAAAATGGTTATATAAATTATGGATGCTCTGAATGATCTTTCATTTTAATTATATGTTACTAAAATAGGAAACCATGTTCAACATGACCAAATTCAGTATTATTGGGAAAAAAAGCTTGTTCGATATTAATTGTAAGTGTTGAACACAAAATTTAAGATTATATCTTCCTGGTGGCAGAGTAAGTGTTGAGGTCACGAACAACCTTGTGGAATCCAAATTGGAACAGAGATTCCAATTTGAAGACGTCACTGAATGAAAGTTGGATGAATGAGTTTCATTACAAGTAAGGTTCTTTTCTTCACATACTTGCGTGCGTCCTACTGTCCGTGAACAAATTCGACGTTGTTACGCCATAGTCAACATAAGTTAGGTAGTTATGAATAAAAAAAATGGATTTAAGTGGTTTACTATATATGGCTGAAGTCACTAAAATTCGACATAATTTTGGTGTTAATTAGATTTATTGATACAATACTCAACACAATTTTATAAATTGAGTGACCAAAATCAAACAAAGATATATATTTAATAATATTTATTATTTTAACCATTGAATATTGTCTTGAGTGTCGGATGACCTTTTACAGGTACCTCTCACTCTTGCTGAGATCCGAGATCCGAAACTCGACCTATATCCAAAAGTTCCAGACCATGCGAGAGCATAAGAGGAGAGATCTTTCTGGTCCATATAAAAACAATTGACGTCCACTGTGAAACGGAGAATAACACTAAGAATATTTTATGGTAATGACGAAAAACATGTCGAACTGGCAATCACAAGTCAACAAAAACTGACTGGGGTAGAACAAATGGAGCTTGTCAAGCTAAAAAAAAAAACAAAATGTGAAGGAGATAACAATACTCAAACAAAAGATTGAGACGATGAAAAGAAAGTTGGCAGAAGGGACACATGTGTGCCAGAGCCCCAAAAATGAATCCCCAAAGCACACACTACCTCACCCAATGCATTTTCCATCAGTCATGACCCGATCATTGGAAGTTGAAAGTCAAAGAGTTGTGCATCGGCCTAATACCTCGTCCCACACCTTTGGAATGGTAGGAGGAATCCTTCTACACCACTTTGATGAAGGCATCTTGGAAGCAAGATTTCCCTCAAGTTGGAACGGATTGATGATAGACCGATATGATGGATCAATAGACCTAGACAAATACGTCAATGTATATGTAACCCAAATGAGTTTATATACAACAGACAACATTGCCTTCTACCGACTATTGTCTACCTCATTAAAAGGCAGAACCCTTAGTTGGTTGACTAGACCTCCACTCCTATTGATTGACTTTTTTGATACACTCGTAGCCAAGTTTGAAATGCAGTGCGTGATAAGTCGACCTCATCCTCTAACCTCCATAGCACTAGTAAATATTTTGCAAGAAAATGGGGAACCACTACGCCTATTTATGGAAAGGTTCAAAAAAGTAGTGATGAACATCCAAAACCTTAGCTCTAAGCTAACTTTCTATCACATGGTCACGGCTTGAGACCGGGGCCACTCATGAATAACTTGTGTAAAAAACTAGCGACCAACTTGGATGAGCTACGGTAAGGGCCATAAAATTTATGTAATTGGAGGAACTAGGAGACTTTATAAGCAAGGACAGGGTCAAGATAGCCCCAAAGAGAAATCATGCCGAGAAGTTTAGCCCACAAGAAACTACTCCCAAAGTTAGGGAACACAAAATGACAAAATTCACCAAGTATACCGCTCTAAATGCATATCGAAGTCGAATCCTATAGGAAGCCCTCAATATTAACTCATCCCTACCAGCAAAAGGTACTAACCTCACTGAACCCCAACACAAGGAAGAAATATCAGTTCCAAAGCAAATTCGGCCACACAACTAAAGAAATTCAAGATCTGAAAGACAAGATTGAGGAGATAATACAAGCATAACACGTCAAACAATACGTGAAGGAAGCCAAATACCCAACAAGACTTTGGTACTTAGAAAGAATGAATCGAGATAGATATGACCATCATGGAGGTCATTGTTGAGAAGAGAATTAGCGGCAGAGACCATCCCAACGACCTAGAGCAAGGGAAACCCGAGAAGCCCCGCTAAGGGGAATGATAAACACAATTGTTGGCGGATTTTCCGAACCTTACAATGACCAAATTGTAGACTTCTCAAGTGAAAGGATTGATAAAAATAATAGGATGATAAAAATTTGATACATCATCGTTAATGTTAACACATCGTACAACATTATGTTAAGGAGACCTTCATTGAACAATCTCGGAGCAATGTACATACCATGCTTAGCTATGAAATTTCCTTCAACTTTAAGAGACATCAGCACAATCCATGTCGACCAGAGGACTTCCAGAGAATGTTACATGACCAGTCTATGTATAAAGCATCCATTGTCGAACATTGAACTCGTATGTTCAAGTAAAAGCATGGTAAGCCTAGTAGATGTCGACCAAGAATAAACGATGATACACAGGTGCAGCCAAGGTAAAGACACCAAAATCCTCTAACTGAAGATATGTTAAATTGCATTAACCTCATTTCTCGTACCATTAAAATAGATATTTTTCTCTTTTTTTGTTTTAATAAAAAATATTACTTTTATTTTATTTTAAAATACTATATTGACAAAAAATTAAATAAATAATAAGAATAAATGAAAATTCTAAGTTTTAAATATAAAAAATTGTTTTTATAAAAGATATAATATCTATAAATAAATTAAGAAAAGTGAGTTACACATTTAAAATATAATAGAGATGAATGTATTTATATTATAAAAAATTTGTATTTCAAATATTGATAGTTAATTATATATTAATTTAAAAACTATTTATTAATAATAAAATATAATTTAAATATCGATAATTTTTTAATTTTTAAAATAATATTTTTTTTAATTAATATAATATTTTTTTCTTTAAAATATATGTATTGATTTTCTCGTTGTATATACTAAACAGTAGAGAGATGTAAATGTCAAGTATAATTATTGCGAAATAAATGTAATTTCAACAAAATTTAATTTTAAAAGAGTTTAATTATAAAATAATAAAATTCATAAATAATAATAATAATAAAATGAAAAAAAAGTCTAATCAAATAAAATCTTTACACTTTCATTTTCCTACAACCAAATATAAGTGGAGTTAGGACACTTAGTTACTAGCTACTGTTTCAAGAACGCGAAGTCTTGGAAATTTCACTGTTAAAGTCTATGTTAAAACTAAATTCGTTTGATAATATTTTTTTTCTTATTCTGAAAGCAACAATTTTTTCTTTGTTTGTTTGATCAAATAAATAAAATATGCTATTTTATATAGAAATTCTGAAATGTGCTTTCTAAACTTTTAAATCTAAATATAGCCTCAATATATTTAGAACCAAAAATATCACAAGTATACTTTATTTCTAGGGTGCATATATGAGTAGAAAAGAGAGAAATAAAGTAAAGAAAAAGGAAAAATATCAATGTATACTATAGTAGATGTAATAGATGAGGTATTGAAAAAAAATTATGTGAAATTTATTTAAATTTTAAATAATTTATATTCGTTATAAGCAATTTTAATTTTTTTTAATAATTTTGTGGTAATAACATATCACGGAATAGATAATTAATAAAATTATTTAGCCAAAATATGTAACAGTATAAAAAAAATAAAGAAGCAGAAGGCAAAGTCCCTCGGGTTACGCACAAAACTTTTCTTTCTTTCTCTCTCTATATTCTCTTCTCTTCTTCTATCCGATCAGATTTTCAAATATAGGAAGTTTATTTTTGCTCTAAAGTTTCTTTGTTCTCTATTTTTCCTTAGGATTTAGTCATCAATCTTGGTGGAGTCAGTTGAGAAGTTTAATCCTCTCAACTTATCCTACTATATATTGAATTTTTGTTCTGTTTGGATAACTTACTTTAGGCTCGTAAATCTTGAAGCTTATCCAAACTGTGGGAAATAAAATTCTAGAAGTTGCTTGGAAAGCAAGCAATTAAGGTAAGGGAAGCTAAATTTAATTTTTAATAGCGCCCTAGGATAGAAGATCTGAATGCGGAAGGGACATGGTCCCAATATTCATATTTTCTTGCAGGGATGTTGTGTGTTTATATATTGGGTTGTTTGTTTATATATTATTTAAATTTGTAAAAATATTATATTTTGATGGTTTAATATTCAAGTGTTGTTTTTTTTTATGTTAATTACACTTTTGAATGTTGTGGATTGTGTTTGGAATGATATTGTATGATGAAATGGTGTGGAATTGAATTCATACATTTGGGATAATGTATGCACTGATGTTTGTTGTGTATTAAGTATTGATGCCTATGTGCTAACAGAGATCTCCGAGTTTCACTGATGATCTAAGTCACATAGACTAAGATATCAGGTGGTGAGAAGCTGATGGGGGAGTTCATGCACACCGTGACATATGAGATGCACGGTTTGGGTTGTATTGAACTTACCATGATCCTTTCTGTTGGTGCAAGTAATAAAATTATAAAAACTATTAAAACCTCATAAACAATAAGTCGTTGTAGTATAGTGGTGAGTATTCCCGCCTGTCACGCGGGTGACCCGGGTTCGATCCCCGGCAACGGCGTTTTATTTTTTTGGTCTTCCGGAAGACGTTTGTTGAATATTTTTGGATATGTAGATCTATGTGATTGTTTTATTATTGAGATTTTTGAAGAAAATTGAATAATTTGAGAAATTGATCATGTAATTTGGTTTTCTCTTTGGATTTAAGTGTGTGTATGTTGGAGATCCCACATCGTCTAGAGATAAGAGTATTTCATTGTATATAAATGGGTGCAAACCTCACCCCATGAGCCGGTTTTATGGGGTTGAGTTAGGCTTAAAGTTCACTTCGTAATATGGTATCAGAGTCATTTCGAGCCTATCCTAGCGAGTGTTTGTGTTGGGCCTATCGTGCCACCCGTTATCGGGCCGCTATCGGACCACCCATAATATATAGTCTCACGCACGAGTTGGCAGTCTCGGCGTGATGGGGGTGTGTTGGAGATCCCACATCGACTAGAGATTAGAGTCTTTCATTGTATATAAGTGGGTGCAAACCTCAACCTCATGAGCCGGTTTTATGGGGGTTGAGTTAGGCTTAAAGTCCACTTTGTAATATGGTATCAGAGCTCTGATTAGAAGAGCTCTGGTTGCTACATTTATCTATGGATGAAGTTGTTGATCCCTCACAAGATCTTTGTTCACCTTACCATGTTAGTTTATCAAATAATTCATCCTTGAATAGAGTTTACTCTCTCATTACACAACAAGAGAGGCAAGTTTTTTGTGATCAATCCAAGGCAATGATTGCTACTAGCAAAGGAGGTTATAATAACAATGCTACGATCTATGGCATGGGTGGTGGATATGGAAGAGGAAGCTATGGAAGAAGATATACTTCCAAAATTT
>Ga0123342_1006082_pt1 | contig 16968 bp, 13 predicted proteins | sample Turbeawhitnodule_FD_89960 | JGI IMG/M metagenome (GOLD analysis project Ga0123342, IMG submission 89960) | Root nodule microbial communities of legume samples collected from Mexico - Turtle bean Mexico white nodule | ecosystem: Host-associated > Plants > Roots > Nodule | place: Mexico: Nepantla... | reverse complement strand
TTACTAGTCAATATCTAAATAAGAAAATTTTACAAGAAAATATATATATATATATATATATATATATATATATATATATATATATATATAACGTGGACAAAGTCGTGTCAAGTTGACACGACTTCAGGGGTTGACGTGGAAGAAGTCGTGTCAACTTGGCACGACTTACTCATATTTGTAATTTTTTTAATATATATATATATATATATATATATTATATCTACCTTCATATTCATGCACTATATATACATTCATTGGTACCCATTATACTTAAACATATCTACCATTAATGAAAAAGAAAGGTTTAAATAATTTCCAAGCTGGATACCTAGCACACCTCGTGATCCTGGTGGGACAGCTTGCTGTTATCCAAGAATTTATCAGGACTTGGTGCCTTCTATGGTGCTTCTAAATTATCTTAAGTCTCACTTCTAAACTCTTGTTAGTTTTCGTTTGAGCACGTTGTCACAGATTGTCAAAGATGTAGGAGAACTTAGAGAATGGAAAAAAAGCACTGAGCAACTAGGGATGACGATGGAAGTTGAAGAAACTATATAGAGTTAATCCAAAGAAAAGAATCCATGTTTGAGATTAGTGTTGTTTTGTTGAAAGTTAGTTTTAGCAGTGATTTAATTTTGTGGGGTCTGTGTTGGTTTTGTAGCTACTGAAGATGGTGCGATAAAGGGGCTGGGAAAGCAAAACATGCAGTCCCACTCTGAGCTCTGGAGCGTAAAAACTATCATATAGTGTAGTCATTGTTAAGGGAAAAAATGTCACAACCTACTACGGTTTTCGAATCAATTGCACCAACAGAACCGATTCATTAAAACATTGCCCCATTGCTTTTGGGCAAGACCTGAAAGCACATGGAGGCACGCAGTTCCTTTTACTCACTACTCTTGTGTGATGAGGGACAGCAATAATACAAAAGTATATAAACAATATATTAAAACATTATTAATTCCTAGCTAGATCTTGAGCACTAAGAAGAGACAATATTGAAACGTATCTGCCATCATAATAAAAGAAAAATAAGGACAACATCTGACGGTTGGGAATTAAAAACGAAGGTGAGGTATTGGACCTTTTGTCATTGAGATGTTGATCTAAGCAAAACAATTGAAAATTGACTCCTTAAACAAAGACTCGTGTGTCTCATCAGTTTATCAACCACATATTAGTCAAATTAGGAGTTTTTGCAGGTTGGGTTAGGTAGGATTTGTATTGAAGATTTCAATATTTTATAATTCATAATATATAAGTGTATCTAAATTTTATCTTATAATTTAATTTTGTGAAAATGAGTTTAGCATAAACTCACTTCGTAATATAATATTAAATTCTATTATAAGAAGGTTTGATGAGTCTATTATGTTATTTGTTATCAAATCACCCATAAATATCTAGTTTCACATCGATGATAAACTTTAATGACTTTGATACCCTCTTAAGAAGTGAATTTAAGTCTAACTTAACTTTATAAAATCAGATTATAAGGTGAAATTTGTACATAGTTATATACTATGCAAAGTCCTGTTGTAATTCCTTTACGTACCCCAATTGAGTTTTGAACCCAGTGGATTGTATGAGGCTGGTTGTTTAACGCTTTCTTGAGTTGCTTTGGTTGTTCCTTATTTAAGTTGGAAGGTGTTCCTTGGTTGGAGGTTGGTAAGGCGCTAGCTATTTATGTATAAGGGTTTGACCACCTCTGAAGTGGTTCCCATTTATTTATTTTTTATTGCTGATAAAAAAAAAACTATGAATTATCTTGTATTTAGTGAACGCGAGATCTTAAACAATTTTAACAATGTAGTTACTGAATCCAACCTAACTTACACTTCACGGGGTTTGATTTAATTGAGTCAATTGAGTTTAGATTTTAACAAATATTTTGTTAAGTTGTAATTTTGAAATATCTATCTAACTAAAAAATTGTACATTCTATACAAAAATTAATTCAAGATTTCAACTAAGCCAATAAGTTAAGTGATATCATGTTTATCCAAACTAATTGAAGACTCTAAAAGAAAATTATAAGACAAATGTCCCTTGCATACCTTACATAAGGATAAAAGTGAGTTTAAGGTTAGGTTTCGGATCCGTCATACTAAACTTATTAAGTGCTAAAATGTTAATATCCATGTACAACTAGAGAAATATTTTTTTTACTAAGTAATTTTGAAATTACATGACCAAATCACAATTATAAACATATGACTTTTAATATATAATTGTTAAAATAACATTTTTCAATCTTATTATCTATACAAGAGTGAATTGTAGTTGGATTTGACCCAATTATAAATGAAATTTAATCCTAAGTGGGTTGAATTGAATCTCCATTAATTTAGTTATATAGTATTTATGTGAGGACATGTCTCATTAAGATGCAGAAAAAAAAATAGTGTCTTAGACTTTGGGATCTTGACTCGGTCTTTATTTTTTTTCTGTCCTGATTCTTAATAAGTTTTCATACAACTATTTTTTTTTTACTTGATCGATTTCAATTACAGAAAAAAAGTACAGGAAAGTAGATAATTGGTGCACTGTAGTGCGTACAACAATGAATTAAGATATTTTTCTTTCCTGCGAATATTGGTACTTACTGCTTTAAAAGTTTAATATCCAAACTTATAATTGATCTGAGCATAGAGAAATAAAGGCGTCAAATTATTCAGGTACATCTTAATTTTCATATCCATTGCACTGCTTTAAAAGTTTAATGATTTGTTTCTAAAGTTTCAGGAGTTTAATTTTTCAGTGTGTGTAGGGAAATATATTTGTCAGAAACAATTAGTATTTTAATTAATTGTTGTATCTCTTAATAAATTAGTTTCAAACTATTAGACTGATAAACACCTGAAATAGTAATATTTATTGTAGAGTCACGATATATGTTTGGTATAATAAGTAAACGAAATAATTGAGTGAGAACTCAATAATTGATTGAGTCTATGTGAAAGGAAGAAAATATAGGTGTAACTTACATGGCAAAAGTACATTATAATCTGCCATAATTTCATCCCCTCATCTGCAACTAATTATGTGTAATAATTTACATGATAAAATTGGCTCCTATTTAGAGTCTGGCGTCAACCTATTAGTTTTTATCATAATTAGAAAGAACTTACATACAATGCTCATGTGCAAATATAAGATATATATATATATGTTTGTTCTTATTCAGACTGTACAAGATGATGAATCTCTTTTGTGAAGAGTATTCCGTTAGAAAATTTAGAAAATTATGTAAATTAATTTTATAATGTGATTCATATGAAATAAATTTTGGATTTTGGACCATAATATGATTTAATAAAATAAAAAGGTTCATTAGTTTTGAAAAATAATAGAATCAGGTTCTATCTCTACAATTGAGGTTGTCTCACTGGTTGATCATCAAGAAAGAGTGTGACAAGAATAGAAATGACAAGAGATAGATTGAGAAAATGAGATTAAAGAAACCACTCACATAGAGACTCTCATGGATCATTTGATGACAATTTTGATGGTATAATTTATCCTTTATTTCCGCTACATTATGAATTGATTTCAAATTAAAATAATGAAATCTCAAGTGCTCTGCAACATCATTAATACTTTTGTTTTATTTGAATGCAAGAGAAAGATATTAGATAAATAAAAGTAATCTCACACACATATATATATATATATATGTATATTTTGTTGATGAATGATATTATTTATGGAATTAATTGTATGAAATATTTGTAATCGCCAAAGCGACCAAATCTATATGTTTTATTTAATTCCAAATTACTGATGAATTTCATTTCAATTAATATATTATTTATGAAATTATTTGTATGATAGATTTGTAATCACCAAAGTGATAAAATCTTTATGTTTTATTAAATTCCAAATTAATAATAAATTTTATTTCAACTACCTATAAAATGAATGCTAAATTATTTATTTATGGGTTATTTGAAATTCATTATTATAAGGCATTTGTGGATCACCCAAAGGCTGATTACTTGTCCTTATAATTAATGAATATGATTATTGATATCAAGTATGTGTTATTAGTTTTATTTGTATATCCAAAGATAACAAGTATTTCTAGTTAATGCATATGTCTTGCCGAATAATGTTAATATTATTAGCATGATTATGTTTTGTGTATTAATGTATCATCCAAAGGAGAACATGAGTATGCATAGAATATACGTTTGTTATCTGAATCTGTATTGTATGTTTAGTTTATGACTCAAAGTATTAATGTTAAACATGTGTTAATTGAAGTATTTGTTCCTTTGTCTTTACATTCGTATGCTAAGTTTGTTCCAGTCTTTAATGGATTGAATTTTCCTAATTGGAAACATGTTGATATTATTGATGCTAGCAACATTGAAGGGAAAACTCATTATAGGGTTTGGAAAAGGTCAAGTAGACTTAGCATGATGTTTATGTTAATGAGCATAACAAGTAATATTAAGTTTGTTCTTCCTAAAACTGAAAGTGCAAAAGAATTTATGAAATTTGTGGAAGAGCGCTCCCAAGCGGTTGATAAGTCTCTTGCTGGGACATTAATTATTACACTGACCACCATGAAATTTGATGGTTCTCGTACTATACATGAACATGTCATTGAAATGAAAAATATTGTAAGACTTAAGTCACTTGGAATGGTAGTGGATGAGAATTTTCTTGTGCAATTCATCTTGAACTCATTAACATTTGAGTATGATCATTTCCAAATGAACTATAATACCATGAAAGACAAATGGAATGTACATGAATTGCACAATATGTTAGTCCAGGAAGAGGCCAGGCTTAAGAATCAAGGAAATTACTCCATTAATTATGTGTACAATCAGGAAGTTGGAAAGAAACTTTACAAGAAACATGGAAAGGCTAAAAGACCATTAAAGATAAATGATTCCTTTACTAAATTCCATAAGAAAATTGACAAATGTCATTTCTATGGGAAATTTGAACATTTCCAAAAGGATTGTCTGAAACGTAAGGCTTGGTTCGAAAAGAAATGTAAGCATAATGCTTATTATGTATATTTTGAATCAAATTTAACTGAAGTTCCACATAATTCTTGGTGGATTGATTCTGGATGCACAACTCATGTTTCTAATATGATGCAATGATTCCTTTCAACTCGAACCATAAAACCAAATGAAAAGTTTGTCTTTATGGAGAATAGAGTGAAGGTTCTAGTGGAAGTTGTCGAGACTTATCGCTTAGTCCTTGACACTAAATTTTATTTAGACTTGATGAATACTTTTTATGTACCTAGTATCTCTAGGAATTTAGTTTTTTTTTTGTCTAAACTTGATGTTGTTGGATACTCTTTTAAATTTGGGAATGGTTGTTTCAGTTTGTATAAGAGTACTTGTTTGATTGGATTTGGTGCTCTTTATTATGGTTTATCTAAATTGAATTTTGATAATTTATATGTTGAAACTTTCATTTGCTAAGTTCCTTAAGAAACATGGTATTTATGCTCAATACACAATGCTTGGTACACCACAACAAAATGGTGTATCATAAAGGCGTAATCGAACCTTAATGGATATGGTTAGGAGTATGTTAAGTAATTCATCTTTACCGGTATCATTATAGATGTATTTTTAAAAAACTGTCATGTATCTGTTGAACAGAGTTCCTAGTAAGGCAGTTCAAAAGAACACCTTTTGAATTGTGGACAGGTAGGAAACCCAGTTTGAGACACCTGGATGTTTGGGGATGTCAGGCAGAAATTGGATGCAAGAACAATTGTGGATATTTCAATTGTTATCCAACAAAGTCAAAAGGGTATATGTTTTATTGTCCTACCTATATTATAAGAATTGTTAAAAATGGAAATGCACGGTTCATTGAAAATGGTGAAACTAGTGGGAGTGAAGCTTCACAAAATGTGGAGATTAAGGAAGTTAGAGTACAAGATCCTTTAACTAGTACCTCTACTTTAAGTATTGTTGTCCCTAATGCAGATGAACCACTTAACGATGAAGAAGAACAACAAATTAATGATCATGAGGTTAACAATGAACCTGTAGTAGAACAACCATAAGAAATAGTATTAAGAAGATCTCAAAGAGAAAGAAAGTCTGTTATTTCAAATGATTATGTGGTTTATCTACAAGAGTTAGAAAATGATTTGGGCATTGATAATGAATCAATTTCATTTTCAGAAGCTATCAATGGTGATAATTCTGATAAGTGGTTAAATTCCATGAAAGATGAGCTTAAATCATTAGCACATAAGGATGTATGAGACCTTATGGAATTTCCAGAAGGATGTAAGAGAGTTGGGTGTAAATGGGTCTTTAAGACTAAACGTGACTCTCAGGGCAATATCGAATGTTATAAGGCCCAACTTGTTGCCAGAGGATTTACTCAAAATGATGACATTGATTATAAGGAAACATTTTCACCTATTTCTAAGAAAGATTCCTTTAGAATTATCATGGTATTAGTAGCTCATTATGATCTTGAGTTGCATCAGATGGATGTTAGAACTGCCTTTTTGAATGTGAATTTAGAAGAGGATGTTTATATGGACCAACCAATGGGGTTCATTGAAGAAGGAAAGGAACACATGGTGTGTAAACTTAAGAAATCAATATACGGGCTTAAACAAGCTTCCAGACAATTGTATCTCAAGTTCAGTGATACTATTGTGTCCTTTGGATTTAAGGAAAACATTGTTGATCGGTGTATATATCTGAAGGTCAGTGGGAGCAAGTTTATAATTTTAATTCCATATGTTGATGATATCTTGCTTGCAACTAATGATCTTGGTCTATTAAGCGAGACTAAGAAGTTTCTCTCTAATAACTTTGAAGTGAAAGATATGGATGAGGCATACCATGTGATAGGAATAGAAATATTCTGTGATAGATCACAAGGACTGTTAGGCTTGTCTCAGAAAACATATATTAATAAATTTTTAGAGAGATTCAAAATGAATAAATGGTCAACATCTTATGTTCCTATATAGAAAGGAGACAAATTTAGTTTCATGCAATGTCCCAAAAATGATTTGGAACGGAAAAATATGGAGAATATCCCTTATGCATTTGTTGTTGGGAGTTTGATGTATGCTCAAACATGTACAAGACCAGATATTAGCTTTATAGTTGGTATGCTTGGTAGATACCAGAGTGATCTAGGATTGGATCATTGGAAAGCTGCAAAGAAAGTTTTAAGTTACTTATAAGGGACAAAGAATCACATACTTACGTATATGAAATCTGATCATCTTGAGGTGATTGGATATATAGATTTAGATTTTGTTGGTTGTATGTACAAGAAAATCTACATTTGGTTATGTGTATCTTTTAGCCAGAGGAGCGATTTCATGGAAAAGTGCAAACCAGTCAGTCATTGTTGCATCCACCATGGAGATTGAATTTGTGGCATGCTTTGAGGCTAATTTTCAGGCTAATTGGTGGCACAATTTTATTTTAGAAATTGGAATTGTCAATAGTATTGTCAAGTCACTGAGAATTTATTGTGATAATTTTGCAACTGTCTTCTTTTATAAAAACGACAAGTATTCAAAATGTGCTATACATATGAAATTGAAATACTTTGCCGTTAAAGAGGAAGTTCAGAAACATAAAGTGTCAATAAAACATATTAAAACTGATCTTATGATTGTTGACCTTTTAACAAAAGGGTTACCACCCAAAAAAATTACTGGTCATGAATGATAAATGTTGTTATTAATGCTTATTTGACACTTTGAGCTCATTGATATACAAAAGTTTATGAAATCTATGTTTTCTACTTTATGTATATGCATGCAAATTATGGTGTGGAAAACAAATTATGTTATTATTGATGAAAATGACATTATGTTTGAACCCATTATGGACTTCTCATTATAAAGTCATATTAGGGAGAAAGAATGATATAGTAGTACATGAAAGGAAATGTTTGATTAAATGACATGTTACCGCCACGACTCTTATTATTTCTATATCCTTGATTTTCATTGATGATAGAACCACTTTACATAAGGTCTTTCAATGCGCATTATGATTTATGTAATTATTAAGTCATGAAAGTATTATAGCTCCTATGAGTCAAGTGGGAGAGTGTTAGAAAATTATGTAAATTAATTTTATAATGTGACTCATATGAAATAGATTTTGGGCCTGAATATGATTTAATAAAATAAAAAGACCCATTGGTTAATGTGAGAAGTTATATATATATATATATATATATATATTATGATACCTAATGAAAACCTAATCTGATGGAGATTGTGAAATAATAGAAATAGATTTTGTCTTTGCAACTGAAGTTGTCTCACTGGTTGGCCATCAAGAACAAGAAATGAAATTGCAAGAGATAAGAGATAGATTGAGAAAAGGTGATTAAAGAAACTACTCAGATTGGGACTCTCATGGATCAAGGTAAGTTTGCTTATCTCTATTATAATTGAATATGGAATGTGAGAATCATAGTTTGTAAGATCCTCATGATGATGATGTGCATTATTGTACGCTTTGATTTTACATTGCCAAACTTTATGGATGGAAGCCGAGTAGACTCTTCGATGCTCAAGTCAATAAGAAATTTAAAAAATGTGAGTGAATAAGTAATGAACGAAAGTATTGAGACTAAATGAATATTGAGTAGGTAAAATATATTGTTGGAGATCTCACATCGACTAGAGATTAAGACATTTAATTGTATATAAGTGGGTGCAAACCTCAACCTTATGAGCCGGTTTTATGGGGTTGAGTTAAACTTAAAGTCCACTTCGTAATATATATCAATAACTAATATTCATTATCAGATATTTAGTCGATTCCAACTACAACGTGAATAAGTTGCTTTTTAGTACTTTCAAGATACACAACTTCACAACTTCTGCATGTGATTAAGTCTATATTAATATTAACTGATATGCGATTTGCGTATTAGGTAGTACAAGATTAAAATATTATTTAATAAAAATATGTTTTATCTTTATTCAATTATTATAACTTAATTTTAAATTATCAAATTTAAAAAGAACAAAAATATAAATCTACTTATTTAAAATCATCTTAGCACAAATCTCTTTATACATACATTAACATTTATGTTTATTATGTGTTGATAAGAGGAAAAAATCACATCTCTCATTTCATTTTTTACTGTTTTCTTGTTTCCTTTTAATTGGAAATAATATTGTATAAGAGAATAGCAATTTTAATTAAAAAATAATTATTTATAAAAAATAACAATTGTTATAAGAAGGACAAGTTTCAACCTCAAATTTATTAAAATAATATCATTATAGTTAATTATCTATATGAAATTTTGTTTGTTTATAGCTGAATGTTTTCTTTATGGTTAAAATATGTATTTATTAGTTAAAAAAGAGAAATATATATAGAAGTTACTCTTGCTGTTGATTCGTTCACACTTTTAGATTTAATAAGATCTTGATTCATTCACACTTTTACATTTAATAAGACAAGTTGTTGGAGATGTCACAACAATTAGAGATTAGAATATTTCATAGTATATAAGAGAGTGCAAACCTCATCTTATAAGACAGTTTTATAAGGTTGTGTCAGGCTTAACGTTCACTTCTTAATATGGTATCAGAGTCATTTATAGACTATCTTAATGAGTGTTTGTTGGACTTATCGAGCTACTCGTTATCCGACCGTTATCAGACCACCCATAATACACAGTCTCATGCACGAGTTGGAGGGTCTCGGCGTGAGGGGGTGTGTTGGAGATCCCACATCAACTACAAATTAGGACATTTTATAGTATATAAGTGAGTGCAAACCTCATTTTATAAGCCACTTTTATAAGGTTGAGTTAGACTTAAAGTTTAATTATTAATATGAGCCTTTATGTGAAGGTTAAAGGGTAAGAAAGTCCTTAAAAAATATAAATATCACAAAATTGTAGAGGGTGATAAGGAGATGCACCCAAAGATAGTGTCACCAAACTCTAAGAAGAAATTGAAAAGTTTATCAATTTTCATAAAACATGATAATTAAATTACTTGATGTTTAGAAAGATTTAAGTAGTTAGGAGGAAGGTTTTAGAAAGGTGATGTGCCGAATTTCTTTGTTGAGATATATTTGAGGCTTTTAGCCTTGACAAAGGTGTAATGAATAGGCAACTTTTAGAATATTAAGATTTGTGTATCTTTTTTCTTTTTCTAATATAGGCAACAATATTATGAACAAAATTATGTTAATTTTTTTATAAGTTTTATATATTTATGTGCTCAATTTGATTATATCTAAGTATAGTTTTGATCCAAATTGAGTGTAAGAAACTAAGCATGAGAACTTATGGAAAGGTAAAATTCTATAGGAATATGAAATTGGAACTTGATATCCAAATTGATTTTATTGTAAAATATTGATCTTAGAAACTTATTAAAAAAAATTTAAGTATGGAAATAAGGTATTTGAACTTAAAAACTTATGAATGATATTCAACTTATTGAAAAACTTTGAGTATGAAATTTTAAAAATAATGTTCACCTCAATAACTTGTTAAAAAGAACTACGTTTAAAATTAATGATTTTGAGTGAAAAAATTAAGTTCAAACATGATTTTTTTTCAACATAAATATATTGATTTGTAGAAAGAGCTCTTTCTTACATTATATGAAATATTAACTATAATAAGATGTTTATTTATACTTAAATATAACTTGATGATATAACTCGATATGTAGTGTAATTGGTTGTTATGTTTAAAATTGTTGATTTTGAGCGAATAAATTGAGTTCAAATATGTTTATATTTTCAACATAAATATCTTGATTTTTAAAAAGAACTTTTGCTTATAATATATAAAATATTAAGTACAATGAGATTTTATTTATATTTAACTATAACGTGATAATGCGACTTGATGTGTAGCATAATTGGTTGATTATACCTTGATATAGCTTAAGGTTACTTTACTATGCGAAACAAATTGTTTGTTAATGTTTTTAATATAACTCGATGTTGTTGTGTGATTTATAATATAGTTGGTTGCTTATGCTTTGAATACTACTAAATGTTATGAGTTGATGTTCAAATTATAGTCAAGTTGATGCTTACACTATAGATAAATTGTGATGCTTTGGGTCAATGCTAGATTTGCATATAACATGAAAGATCAAATTTATATGAAAAATGATGTAAATATAAGTAAAAGGGTTTTTTTATATAATGTTTGAGAACAATTCTCTTTTCAAGGGGACTCAATGTGCCTCATTAAAATATTTTCAATAAAAGCATATGATTTTTCATGCTTTGAGACAAAAAAAAAAAAACTAGAGTAGGAAACAAAGTACAACATTTGTTTGATTTCTAACATTTTAATTAATTGTAGTATGTTGATAGTTGAGGTGTAATGTATCAATTTTTTAGGAAAATATTTGAAACTTTAAGCACCATTTCGTAAGGATTTAATAATTTTGTAGGTTTTGTCCAAGTTTAGGATCAGTTTACCATTCATTCTGTCTTGATGGGAATTGTCTACTTTTCTCTAAACAAAACTTGTGTTTCTAAGTTTATTTTCTTTTACCGACTTCTTCACAAATTCGAGTAATTTCTTAAATCTCGTTGATTAAATTTAATTTGACCCTTAAATTTTCGTTGTTACGAGCTTGATCGAACTACTATTGTATCTAAGAAGCTTCAATTAACTCTACTAAGATCATGAGATCGATGACAAATATAAGTCAAAATGTGTTTTTTTTAAGGTGTGGTGTGTAGTATGCTAGGTATCTCTTTGGTTCATAGTCCATTTGCTTGACCTAATTTCTTTTGCAATTTATTTAGTATGACTTTATTAGTTTGAATTGCTCACCCATTGGTTTGGAAATATATAATGAAAAAAATTCAATATTTAATTGAGATGTGAAGGAACTCTTGGAATTCTTTATTAGTAAACTTCTTACCATTGTCACAATGAATATTGGATATGTTAATTGTTAAAGATAAAATGGTAATTGCATTTTTTATGGATGAGTTATTCTTGTATATTTCTTTTTGTTGGTAAATTTGTGAGTAGTTTTAAATAAAAAATTATAATTAGAATTCTTTTAATATTTAAAGTAATTATTGTTTATATTGAATAACTATTTTTTATTATATAAGAAGTAATTAGTAATAGTTTGATTAGAATTTAGAAGAAAGTATCACTATAAGGAAATAACAATTTAGTCATTGAATTCAGCGACCGAAAATTAGTGGTCGGAATTTGCAACCGAAATAGCCACCAAATATCCGTAGTGTCAAATCTGCGACCGAAATAGTGATCAAATGAATTATTAATAATGTTAGTTAGTTTTGCGACCGAATCAACGATCAAACATGAGAGTGACAAAACCATTGGTCGCTAAAGTGGTCGTTGTTTCGAATAAATTGGAAAAAATATATCTGCGACCGAATTACCGACCGAATATGTTTATTTTTAGCCACGGATTTTGTTTCGGTCGCTAAATATAAATGTTTATTTTTGTCACTGAATCAGCCACCAAATACGTTTATTTTTTAGCCACCGAATTTCTTTTGGTCGCTAAATATAATTATTTATTTTACTACTACTACTAATATAATAATATCAATATTTCATTTTTATTTTAAAAAACTATACAAGGATCACACTTTGAATATTCATGAGTAGTCATCCGTTTAAAAAATAATTAGTTGTATTACTGGTTTCTTTTTCTATTTAAAAAATATGTGTCAATTATATTTGTAATTTCTTAAATTTAAATAAAATTTGTTAAATATTGTTTTTAAAATATCAGCTCAAATAAAAATTCTAAATAAAACTACATAACAGAATATTATTATTAATAAAATTAATCCTTTAAAAAAAATTGCGCTACATAATTAAATTGAAATAAAATGATCTCTTTAAAATAACTTTAATTTTATAAAAAAAAAGAAATTCAGAATTAAATAGTAAATAATTTTTTAATTATTAATTTTATTTATTAGTAGCAGTTTTATCACTTGTTTCTAATCATGAGATGTATTAGTATGAAAAATAATTAATTGATTAAAATATCTATATTTATTATCATGGGTATTTAAATACTTATTTAATATTTATTTTTGAATTTTACATAAATGCTACTTAGTTTTGTTCATTGCCAATAATAAATAATGTAATTAGATAAATTATTGGAATACTTTTTTTTAAAGCTTGAGAGTTATTTGGAAGCTGCAGATAGCTTTTAGGACACCAAATACCCTTAGTTTCATAAAACAAAGTTATTCATCGTGGTGTGAACAAAGGTGCGGAAGAAGCTGCAGGTGGTGGTCGGTGTGAACAACGGTGCGAGCGGAGAAAGAGGAAGTTGCGGGTGGTGTTCGTGGTGCGAACGGATGTACGAACAGAGACGAACGGAGGTGTGAGCGGAGGTGCGAACGGAGGCTAACAGAGGTGCGAGAGGAAGTGTGAACGGAGGTACTTTGATTGCTTGCATTAATTTTAACCTCAATCCTTTTGTCTAGGCTTGCGATATGGTTGATTGCAAAACGATCAAACAAGTTATCGTTGTAGGCATTAGTTTTTCTTGTTTCTTTTGTAATATTGTCTGAAGGTCTCTGGGCATTGCAACCACACAAGGGTTTATGTTTGATGGGGTTCCAATGTGAGTTGAACATAGTGATGAACTCCTCTTCAGCCTAAAGCATTTTGCAACCATTTATGAAGTGAGAGAAAAATGGGGAATGGTGGTTGTTGTTTAAGAATATCAACAGAGGAAGAAGTGAGAGAGGCACACATAAGAACAAAGAGTGTGTGAATAACACCTTGACAAATAGTTCCTGCTATAAATTTTGGTCTTAGCATTTGCTTAGGATATTAGATGCTTTCTTGTGTCCACTTTAGATTACATACAATTCACATTATACATAATTTTTAGTGTAAAAAATTATACAATATTTATATAAACGCTAAAGAATTCACGTCATAAAATTATGTAAATAACTAACTTTGTTAGTTTTAAAAATAAAGAAACTATACTAGTTCTTAGAAAAATTGGAAACTAAAATTAAAAAATGTCAAAAATAGAAAGATTGAGACTTCGAGGGTAGTTAAATAAAATTATTATATTTATTTCTCTAAAACAAGATTATTGGTCCATAAACAAACAATAGAAAGTACTTTTTTTAATATAGACACCATTGAGAAAGTACTATATTGCTCCCTAAAATTATCGAAGTGTTAAATTAGTAGTATATATAAGACTAAAATTTTAAAACTCTTCAAAATTAAAGAATGAAAATATGCTAGTATGGGTATAGAGAGAGGCTTAAAAATAGTTGATATGCTGCAGAAAAAGGTTATTAGTATTTTTTATATAACATTAAAAGGTGAGAACATTTATCGGGTTGGATGACTTCTGGTAGACTTTCTTCCCCTATATGTATGGAAAGAACAAAGACATTTTATCTGAGTCATAGCCACAAGATATCCTTTTTCGTCTGTCGTCGTCAATTTCTTTCACCTGATCATCAATTTAGGAAGAATAAAAAGACATTCAAGAAGAAGTTTGTTGAGACTGATCCCCCTCCTCCACGTTTGTCTAGTTTTGACATTTGGAATAGGGTTACACACTTACCAGTTTGAACTGAATTACAAGAACAACAAAATATTCTTGATTATGGTATTAAGCATAATTGGAAGAAACAAAGTATATTTTGGAGGTTGCCATATTGGAAAACTCAACTTTTACGTCACAATATTGATGTTATGAACATAAAGAGAAATGTGTTCATGAATGTGCTTGACACTGTGATGGATATCAAAGGAAAAACTAAGGAGACAAACAAGGCTCGATTGGATCTAGCACAAATATGCAATCGAAAAAAACTAGAGTTGAAAGACATTGGTGGTGACAAACTTATCAAATCAAAAGCAGCATATACATTTACGAAATCCCAAAGAGTCTTTATTTGTAAATGGGTTAAAGAACTAAAGTTTCAAGATGGATATGCTTCCAATTTGGGTAAATGTGTTAACCTTAATCAAGGCAAGTTACATGGCATGGAAAGTCATGATTGTCGTGCGTTCATGCAACGTTTGCTTCCAATTGCATTTGATGCATTACCAAAATCAATTTGGAAAGTTCTTATTGAACTTAGTCTTTTCTTTAGAGAATTAAGTTCGACAACACTAAATGTTGAACATCTAAGAGTTATGGAAGAAAATATTCCGTTGTTATTGTGTAAATGGGAACAAATATTTCCACCAAGCTTCTTTGATTCCATGGAACATCTTCTAATTCATCTACCTTACGAGGCAAAAGTTGGTGGTCCAGTCCAATATCTTTGGATGTATCCATTTGAGAGGTATAATATTACTAATCACTATTATAACATTTGTTGTTTATTTATTTAATATTTTAAATTAAGTACATCCATATTGTTTTTTAGGTTCTTACTCTCCCTAAAAAAAAGTAAAAAATAAAGTGAGGGTGGAAGGCTTTATTTCTGAAACTTACTTGGTGGAGGAAACATCTACATTTGCCTCATTTTATTATCTTGATCGTGTTGAAACAATAAGGACTAGGATCCCTCGTAATCTTGAAGTAGGTGAGGGTTCTTCACGTGCTCATCATATTTCAATTTTCAACTATCCAGGAAGAGAAATTGGAAAATGCATGACATATTATCTTAATCAAAGAGACTTTGAAGCTGTCCAATTGTATGTTCTTCAAAACTGTGATGTGGTTCAACCATACTTTGAGTAAGACAATGTTCACTCATTTGAAAAGAAAATTAATTATGTTGCATGAGGTTTGAATAATCAATTTCTTTGTTGCAGTATTTATGTTGAATATTTAAGGGAGATTAGTTCTACTACTTCAGAAGCTCAAATTGGCCAATACATTTCATCCTATTTTGCTACATGGTTCAAACAATATGTAGGTTTTTAATTTGTCTTTTATACAAATTTTACTTTTAGATAGACATTGTGCAATTTATAACCTTTTGTTTAGGTTCTAAATCCAAAAAATAATATTGAAGATCCATTATTGGTTAACTTAGCATGGGGTCCTAAGAGAAAAGTTCAGTTATGGCCTATCTATGTTGTCAATGGATACAAATTTCACACTGTTCTTTGGATTGAAGACATGAATTCCACTAACTATGGTGTTTATGTACGAGGAACCAATGGTCAATCAGAGTCATATTTTTATGGAATATTGTCTAATATTATTCAATTGGAGTATACTGGATTTTCAATAATGAATGTAGTTCTCTTCCAGTGTGAATGGTTTGATAATACTCCTAATATAGGAACCAAAGTAGATAAGAACTATGAGATCATTCAAGTAAAAGAATCACAAAGATATAATAAAGCATGAGCCGTTCATATTTGCATAACAGGAAAATCAAGTTTATTACACCAAATATCCAGAGGGACACCAAGGTTGGTTGGGAGTAATTAAAACAAAAAGCTCGTATTAGAATCATTGATAACACAGTAAGTGAGGTTGAGCATGACACTCCATACCAAGATGATGACCTTCTACAACTTTAAGTAGTGCTACCTATTGATCCAGAATTCATTCATGATTTTCTTGTTGATGTTGATAGGGGGGGGGGAGGGGAGGGAGAAGAAGTAGATCTACAATTACTGAATGAAACAAACATAGATGAACAATACGAGGAGGAATACATTTCAAGTGAGGATAACATTGAGAGTGATTTCAGTGACACAGATACCTCTTCAATAATTCATGCTTTAAAATTGATTGTATACCTTGTCCAAATTATGTATAACATTAATTTTATTGTAGTTTCCCATAATTGTAGTGAATAACAGGGAAGATAACATACATATTTGGTTGTAGAGAACACAATTAGGTTTGAATCTTTTGATCATGATTACTTTATTTGTTTATTCAAAATTGATTGATCCACTTTGATTATTGTATTAATTACATCTTATATATGTAATATTTTTTACTTGCAGATGACACCAAGGGGTAGAGGT
>Ga0123342_1006081_pt1 | contig 16970 bp, 8 predicted proteins | sample Turbeawhitnodule_FD_89960 | JGI IMG/M metagenome (GOLD analysis project Ga0123342, IMG submission 89960) | Root nodule microbial communities of legume samples collected from Mexico - Turtle bean Mexico white nodule | ecosystem: Host-associated > Plants > Roots > Nodule | place: Mexico: Nepantla... | reverse complement strand
GATGCTTTTACAAAAGAGGTGTCTAATGTTTCCCTCTAAGCACCTTTTATTACACAAGAAACTATAAAGAGAAAACAACCTTCCACTATTTCCTAATGCCTTGAACTTGCTCCTTGTAAGCCTATGAGGTGGGCTAATGACTCCTTGAGTGTCTATCACTTGAGCCTCTACCTCTTCTTGTCCTTGACTATTGGCTTCCATTTCCTCTTGAGCTTGATCTCCATCACGAGGGATCCATGCACTTGGTGTGTATGACGCATGAAGGCGCAACACGTGAGGATAATCCTAGGAGGCGTTAAAGTCGATTAGGGTTAGGGTTTCCAGGGAAGCTGCATGCATGACACGTGAATACTTAGGGCACCCACGAAACAGATGGCGCTAGAGAATAGGTGCACAAGTGGAGCGACCACTCTGGTTATTCTTTGCACTCTAGTTAAGGAAGGTTCCATGCGCCAGATACGCTAAGATTACCTAAATAGCGGCGCAGAGACATTTTCCAAGGAACCCTAGATAAGGGTAACAACACAAAGGTAAACCTTAGTTTCAGCCTATATAAAGGGTGCCAAGAACCCTAGTAAGGTACACAGTTTCTAAGACTGAAGCTAATATACACACTTGGTGTTTCTTTGCCCTGATACTGACTTGCTTATCGGAGTGCAAACGGCCGCTAGGGTGCCCCTTTGTCTTTTCAGGTGAGAGGTTTCTTGATCAAGAAGGCACGACTCTCAAGCGGAGATCGAACAGCCAAAGCAATTGTTGGAGTCAACCGGCGAAGGGAGTCAACCGACCGGAACAGTCATAATTGTCATCTATATGTTTTTTTATTTCCCACTCCAGGTCTTTTCGTCTTCATGCTTTCTTCTTTGTTGCTCTCATTGTGTCTTCTTTATGACCTCTCTTTGTTTCCATTGCTCTCATTCCTTGTAATGTACCTTCTGTATTATTTTTATGATGTTTTTCATACCTTTTGTGCTTTATTGATGAGTTTCTTCATTTTCAGTGTTGAATGAGTGAGTTCTCAAGTTCGAACTTGTTGCTTGTATTATCCTCGTTATCACTGTTGTGTGTCACTGCTGAAACTCTTAAGCTCCTCCACAACCTGTTCCTTTACCACAATCTCTTTCCACCATCTTGAGTTACCATAGTGAAAGTCGTTCTCTCAAAAATTTCTCGACATCAAACTTGGTGGCTATTTTTTTATCTTATTGACTATCTTTACTTCTCCCCACAAACGGTACCAATTTTTGGATTATCAATAATAATAAAAAAATAACAACAAAATTGAAGAAAATATTTTCAGATCACCTATGATATAGGTGACCATTCTGCACATAATTGTCGCTTATAGTGATTTAATATACTAAGGTTATGTGATTGTCGTCTATAATCCAAAACTATAGACGACGTGTGTAAAGACAACGAATCTAAAACTATCACCTAAGATATTTTAAAATTATTACAAAAGTGAATAATGTTTCAAGTACATTGAATAGTTATTTTATAATTTTATAATTAAGTGATGAAGAATATTATTAATTAAAAATAAGCTAAAATCAAATGAAACAATTCTTTTAAAAAGGATTAAAACTAAATAAAATTATGTGCATGGGAGTTGTAAAAAAATATTTCACCATTTTAACATTCGTCTAACAATAAAAAGTTGATTTTTTAATTGCTAAATGAAAAATCCACTTACTATTGAATGGAAATATATGCCACCAGAGAAAATGCAGTAGCAAGAGATTCTGCACACATTGCAAACAAAGAAAACAAATTAGAGTACCACAAAACAGCATAGCAATATCTTGTGAGAACCAAACATGATCATGTGACATAATGTCATTTAGCTTATATAATATCATTTACCTGACCAACATCTTCAGAAGGTACCAATATTAAATTGAATTGAACATGAGCCACCTAAATATCATTTAACTAAAGATCTATTAGCTGACATAATAACATTTACCTGGCATGCATGATTGAATTGAACATGAGCCACCTGAATATTAAATCACAGGCCAAAATACCAAATAAGCCAAGCACATCCAAAATTGTATTATTTTTTTCTGAAGTATTAAGGTTTTGTTTTGGCCAGTCTGTACTGAGTTATATTACAGTCATATTTTTTGTAATGTTCGATCACCCGCAAACATTCCAATTAATTCGATAAACAAAGGGTTGAGTTTCACCTAAATATTAATTAATTAATCTTTTGATCCTTTTACTGTTAAATATAGTCACTCCTCTACAGGTTTTAAATATCGATACAACCATATAAATACTAAACATATCACATTATATTTAATTGAATTATACAATAAAAAAGTATTTAGTTCTTATAGTTATTACTTCATATAGTTATTATTGTACTAGTTGGAGGTCTTCAAGTTCTTATTCGAGCACTTAAGTGTGTGTTTTCTTGTCTAGTCAGGTTAATATGGGAAAATACTTAGTTCGGTCTAAGATAAATGGTAAGTCCAATGATACATCAAGAGGTCGACCCAAACAGCTGACAGCCTATGTAAAAAGATAATTAAGGTAAAAATAACATAAGGAATAACCAAACTAATTTTAAAAATAAAAAATAATTAATTATTATATTAACTAAATTAAATATTATTTTATAAATTAAAAAATTATTAATATTTAAAGTAATTATAAATTTATAAACTAATTTTTAAATTAATATCTAATTAGTTAATTGATATCTTAGTTACTGAATTTATTTTAGAATCAAAATTAGTTGGTAGGCAAAATATATTGGTAACTAATTAAATACTAATTTTTAAATTATTTTAATAATATAAATTATTTTAGATACCAATAAATTTTTTAGTTTATAAAATAATATCTAGTTTAGTAAATATAGTTACTTATTATTTTTTATATCTAAAATTAATTTTTATTTAGTGATTTTCTTGTAATGAATTATTAAACAAAATAAAATGATAAATAAAATAAAATGATGTCATGAACTTATATCTTATTAGTGCATGATGACAACAAAGAACAAAGAATAAAGTTTATTTGACACTTTTTTTTCTCTCCCTTTTACTTTACAACCTCTTTTAATAATAAAATATTATACTCATCTAATAAAAATAAAATAAATAATTTTTTAAAATAAAAAATAATATTATTGGTTGTGAAGTGAAAATGTGAAAAAAAATTAGAGTATCAAAGTATGATTCTATTCTCCAAGAAAACTTTCCTATAACAAGTGACCCAAAATTAGGCGCCACCACTTCAATTATTTGTCGGCTCGTGAATGATATTTTTATGAATAAGGTACATTAGACAAATAAAGGAGTCCAAGTCATTGATGTATACATTATCTCTACATTTCACTTGTAGTTTTTCAACATACAATATAAATCCATGCAAAATAGTGGATACCATAAAAGGTGTGGTATATTACAATATTTGCATTAAATTTATAGATCTATTTGGCCATATGTTTGTTGATATAAGTTTAGTTAAAACGATCCAGATTATATTTTATCATAACTATTATTAGTGTTAGATACAAATTGCAGTGGGCAAGACTCAAAATCAAGTTTATTCAGTGACCAAAGAAGGTTTAACTACTACACCAGACAAGTTTTTTTTGTCATATTATGATTTTTATTATACTTATTATTATTAATATTATTAATGTGGGCACGTAAAAATTTTCTTAAGTATGTAGCTTAAATATAATTTAATAAAAATTATATTAAAATTTTCAAAAATTTAATTCATTTTATTTTAAATTTATATAACAAATAAATAAATTTAATGTATAAAAGAAATGTATATAATTTATAAAAATAACTTTCTTTAATTTATACAAAAACAATTAAATTCAATTTATACAACAAAAATTTATTTTAATTTATACCACAAAAACTTAATTTCATTTATAGAAGAAAACATATATTTAATTTATACAACAAAAAATAAATACATAAAATTTTTAAAATTTAAATATGTATTTTTTTTACCCAATTATTATTTTTCTACATCTTTCAATTCCTTATAAACTTTATAAGATTATTTCTTTAAATAATTTTAAATTAAACACTTAATCAATTTAATAAATTTAATTTAACTAATTTATATCTAAATACTTATTATAATATTATAAATTGAATTAAAATAATTAATTTTTTAAAAATGTAAGTATTTTATATAACATTTATAAATTTAATTACATTTTTTCTTTTACTCAATTATTATTTTTTAACATTTTTCAATTCTTTTTAAATTGTTTAAGATAATTTTTTTAAAAATAATTTAAAAACAAACACGTAATTAATTTAATTTAACTAACGTATACTAAAATTAAAAAAATTATTATAATATTAAAAAATTAAAATAAATACAATAAACAAGTAAAAATTATAATACTTATTACCATGTTATATATTAAATAAATATAAAATCAATAAACTCTAACTATGTGTGGCTATAGTCCACGCTTCCTACTATTTGCGTCGGTCCTAGTCCACACAAACTGAAATAATTTTTTTTATTAAATCTATACCTGCATCCATTATGCGTCGGATTGTAAAAAAAAATTACTTTGTGTCGATTTTGCGTGGATTTGACCTACGAAAATCGCGTCTACACTTAGTCATGCATATATGAAAGTTAAATCACCGTTTTTCTTATATTGAAGCAATAAAAAAAATTGTTATGCATCGAATAGCCAATAAAAAGAGGCTGCTATATGCATAGAAGAGTGGGCTTAAGACTGGATGATTGAATTGTTAAACTGAACTCTTTAATAATCACATGCATGATTGAATTGAACATGTGCCACCTAAATATTAAATCACAGGCCAAAATACCAAATAAGCCAAGCACATCCAAAGTTGTATTATCTTTTTTCTGAAGTATTAAGGTTTTGTTTTGGCCAGTCTGTACTGAGTTATATTACAGTCATATGTTTTGTAATGTTCGATCACCCTCAAACATTCCAATTAATTCGTTAAACAAAGGGTTTAGTTTCACCAAAATATTAAATAATTATTATTTTGATCGTTTTACTTTTACTGTAAAATATGACTCCTCTACAGGTTTTAAATATCGATACTACCATATAAATACTAAACAATTCACATTATATTTAATTGAATTATACAGGTTAATGAAAAAGATATTTCGTTCTTAAAGTTGTGACTTCATACGAATTATTATATAAACTAAATACAATTAATGTTTTAATATAATAGCTATTTAAAATTATACGTAAGCCAATTTATTACTTTAAAAAAATGTGTTGGTTTCCATAGTTAATGATGAAATTGTTTATTAGAATTTTCGTATTCATATAGTAGAACTATCAACGAGTTATGACAAGTAAACTTCACAACCACGAGTATTGTAGAACAACTCAAGTATTTTTAAGAGTTATTAAAAAAACATTAAATAATTTTCCGTGCCTCAATTCTGAACCTATTCCATAGACTGAGTCTGCTTTTACGTCACTACCTTTGCCAAATAACTTTGGTTTGTTATAAATGTAATTGGTTGGGTTGTTTGTTGTTCAACATTTCAAAGCTAAGAACTACACCTCCTTTTCACCAAAAAGTCACTTACATTATATGCAAAAAAAAACCATGTCAAACGGAGGCTTATCACTTCCAATTTCTGCCAATGGTGGAAAACCTCCCTTCACTCGACCCACTGCAAATTTTCATCCTTCCGTTTGGGGCGATCGCTTCCTTTCCTACGTTCCTACTTCCGCTGTATGTCATTTTTCATTTTCAATCTCTTTAGCTAAAATCATGTATTTTACATTTAATCTATTTCATGCAGGAAAGTGATAGCCACATTCGACAAGCTAAATTATTAAAAGAGGACGTGAGGAAGACCCTTGTCTCACTTATTGATCATAACAATTTCTCTTTTAAATTGAACTTCATTGATTCAGTTCAACGTTTGGGTGTCTCTTACCAATTTGAGCACGAAATTGACAGTGTTCTAAGTCAAATTTATGACATTTCAACAAAGGACAATAATATCATAGCTCATAGTGATCATCTTTACCAAACGTCTCTACTCTTTAGGTTGCTTAGACAACATGGATACCGCATTTCTTCAAGTATGTTCATCAACTTTTAACCAATTTCTTTTTCAAACAATAACTTCTTTTGTGATGCTATTAAATTTATTCTTTGAGTTTGCTCCTTGGGCTACTTTGGTACTACTTGCATTGCATCATCACATCATCAAGTCAACTATATACAAACAAGTCTAAACAAATTTAGATACTTTGTTCGAATCAAATTTTGAGCTTTTATTTGCGCAGATGAATCAAAAATGAGTTAATCAAGTTCAAGTTGGTTTGAAACAGACCATGAGGTAGGATGCATGTCTGCATTTTTTTTTAAATAAAGAAAAACAAAAATAGAAAATCTTGTAAGCTATAATAATTTTGGCTACAAATCTAATATTGAAAAAACGTGGTTTGGGGGAGATAAACTAGTGGAATAAAATAATGAGTTTCTTACCTAAAATAAGGATGAAGTTAAATATGTAAGAGAAAGACAAAAATACTCACTATATTACTTATTATTATTTTAGGGTGCACTATGCTTGGTCAACTTAGTATAAATGTGGTTTAAAAGTGAAAAATACAACAATTATTATGACTTATCAATCATCATAGAACATATTTTTTGGACCATAAATGTTTAAGTTACATTTTTGTGATGTGACTTTAAAAAAAATCACATTAAAGTGTGACTTAGAATAATAAAAATATGAAATTTAATTATGGATGTTTACCAAAGATAATGACTTATAAACTATTTATATTTAAGCCACAATTATAAGGTGATATTATTATAAATGAATAAACTACATTAGAATAAGTGTTGTCTAAACCAATAAAAATATGGTCTCACTCTTGATCATGCCCTCTCACTCTTGGTTACAATTCTCTTGTCTCACTCTTGATATGTTTCGATAATAGAATATCAATCATAGGTATATTTCATATTTTTTTGTTAATGTTATTAATATCAATAAATTTATTATTATTATTATTATTATTATGATTATTATTATTATGATTATGATTATGATTACAAATTTTGTTTGGTGTAAATTTTGAAAAAAAAAATACAAAACCACATCGGTTTGTGCAAATTTCTCAGTTATCAAATTTTCTAATCTCTAATAAATATAATTTGACCTAAATAAGCTTTAATTTCTTTTAAATTATACAACACTTAAGTCAAAACAATTTTCACTTTTAAGGTTGAGTTTATAGGGTGACTCAAACCAACTTAAATAATTTGATATTAATTTGTGTAAGTCATTTGTGTGATAGTATTCCTTATAACAATTATATAATTAAATATATATCTTGAAATCAACACTTGTTTATAAATTAAACAGGTATATTTTGCAAATTCCAAGACCAAACCGGAAAGTTTAAGGAAAGTTTAGCTGATGATATTCAAGGAATGTTAAGCTTGTATGAAGCAGCAGGACTAAGATGTCATGGAGAATATATGCTTGAAGAAGCACATAAGTTCAGTTTTGAGCAGTTAATGAAGTTTATAACCACCCAATTAAGTTGTTCTCATGCGGCACGAGTGCAACATAGCTTAAAACAATCACTTCGCAGATGTTTGCCTAGGTTGGAGGTGATATATTATATGCCTTTTTACGAAGAAGATCCATCTCATGATGAAAAATTGTTAACATTTGCAAAATTAGATTTTAATATGCTGCAGGAGCTACATTTGAAAGAAGTCAGCGGTCTAACCAAGTAATATCTTCCTCACACATATTTACCTTTCGTTGCATAAATCAATGAATACTAGTTAAAGATTTTTGCTCTTGTCTTTGGAATCTTAGTTCTATTTTTTGTGATGCAGATGGTGGACTAAGGATTTAAGTGTCTCAACCAATTTACCTTTTACACGAGATAGGATCGTCGAATGTTGTTTTTGGATTTTGGGTGTCTACTTTGAACCACAATATTCTAGATGGATAACAACAAAAGCAATAGCTCTAGCTTCCATCATTGATGACCTCTATGATGCTTATGGAACCATCGAAGAACTTGAGCTTTTCACCAGTGTAATTGAGAGGTTACGCGCATCAAAATGACACATAGTAGTATATCATTAGCCTAATTCTTCCAATATATCAAAGATAACTTTCTCAAGACTTGCAGGTGGGATATTTGTTGCTTGGTTGATCTTCCAAAATACATGCAATTATGTTATAAGGCAATTTTGGATGTTTATGAAGAAATTGAGAAAGAGATGAGAAAGAAAGGAAAAGTATATTTCATAAAGTATGCCAAGAAAGAGGTAATTATAATTTCAGTAATTTTTTCTTATTCTTTATTCAACTTATTTTAAGAAGTTGAATCAATTTTTTATTTTATTTCTATATTTGCATAAAAAAAATATAAACTAAATATCTTTTTTCCAGCTAATTTGAATTGTATGGAGTATAAAAAAATAGATATTTTTTTATGTAAAATATTAGAGGTGTAAAAAAATCATTTTTCATCTAAAAACATCACCACTCCTATTTAATAACCAAACAAGGAATTAGGATTTACTACAATTATGTGCAGTTGCCAAAATATGAATATGGTATGACGGTTTTAGAGTTGTAATCTATGCGCACGCCGTCTATAATTTTGAATTATAGAAGAAGACCACACAATCGTAATCTATTAGACCATTATAGACACCAATTATATACAAAACTGTCACCTATAGTGTATATGAACCTAAATTGTTTTCTTCAATATTGTTATTTTTTCCGTCTAAGTTTGATGTCAAGAAATTTTTGAGAGAGAACGACTTCTAGATATGGAAACTTAAGGTTGTGGTAAAGAAACAAAGGTTTTAGAGGAGCTGAAGAGCTTCAACGGTGATGCACATCAGCAATGAGAAGGAGAACAAAAGCAAAAGTGTCAAACCTTGGAACCCATTTGTTCTGAACTGAAAATAGAGAAAAAATCATCAAGAAAACACATAAAATATGAAAAAAAAAACATAAAAAACAATAAGAAAAGACACATTACAAGCAATAAGAGCAATGGCAACAAAGAGAAGTTACAGAGAAGACAACAATGGGAATAACGGAGATGAAAACACAAAGACGAAAATGCTTGGAGTGGGAAATAAAAAAGCGTATAGATGACAATTATGACCTAATAACCGTAGTCTATATGGGGTGACATTTTCCTAAAAACTGTAGTCTATAGTGGCCTTTATAGGTGATGGTTGGCCACCAAACCATAGTCTATATGCTTTGTTTTAAACAGAGGACATTTATAATTAGAACTGTAGTCTATATGTTGATCTTATTTTGAAAGTTGTCACCGCTATCTGTAGATGATGCTCCTGCTTAATTATATATTTGTACTTTAATGATAGATGAAAAGACTAGTCCAAGCTCACATGGCTGAGGGAAGATGGTGTCATACCAACCACATTCCAACAATGGAGGAGTACATGGAAGTAAGAGGAATGTCAAGTGCTTACCCTTTCCTGATTACCTTATCTTTCCTAGGCATGGAAGATACAACAGAAAAGGTTCTTATGTGGGCAACGAATGAACAAAAAATTATTGCAGCTTCTACAACTATATGTAGAATCATGGATGACATTGTTGGAGATGAGGTACATGCTAAACACTAATTAATTTCTATCAATTTAACTAAAAATAGAATGTGACAAAGTTTTCTCTAGGACTACTGATAAATGCACATAATTTTACAAAATATGTCGAAAAGAAATAGTAATAATAGAATTATAATTTGAGTTTAAAAATAAACATCTTATTTATCTTATATTAAGAGTTGGCAATTGCAAAAAATTTAAAAATTTGAAAGAGGTAGACATAATAACAATTTGGTAAGACCATTAACAAATCCTATATGTTTTGTTAAATATTGATTTTGTTCGGATTCATTTTTATTTTTATTTTATTTTTGTTTATAAAGTTTGAACAGGAGAGAGAACATGTTGTTTCAAGCATTTACTGCTATATGAAGCAGCATAAAGTGTCAAGGAAATGTGCCATTGAAGAACTACAAAAGTTAGTTGAGAATGCTTGGAAGGACATAAATGAAGCATGCTTAGCACCTACTCAAGTACCAATGACTTTTCTTATGCGTGTAGTCAACTTTGCACGTATGATCGACATGCATTACAAAGATGAAGATAACTATACAAATGCAGGAGGAATAATGAAAGATCACATTGAATCTTTATTAGTTAAAAAGATGTTTGTATAACTAGAACCTTTGGTCTTCTATCAATTATTGTTGATCTACTTTGGTCTTTATTAATTACATGTTGATTGAATATCCCTTTCAGATTGTTCAACAAGACGGTTAAAGAACAAATATTTGTCAAAAGGAAAACTTCTTTAAATTAATAACTTTTAGAAATAGTAAACATCTCTTTTTAAATAATGAAATTTCATTTTTGTTCAAGATATAACAATTGAATTAAATATTACCAAGTTAATTAATTGTTATAATTGAGGATGATATAAGATTTCAATTTTCCTTGAAGGAAGATACTCTAAATACCATTTTTCAAACACGTACTATATCTTTCCATAAAATACTCACTCTACTGGTGATACCACCCAAATCCACAAGAAGATGACTAAGGATGCCAACTATGAAGGATCATCTCAACAATCAAGGGAAGACCTCATCAGTAGGAGGGATGGACAAGGACCGGACACCTAAAATTCTTCCTACTAGTCTTCTTAAATATTTAGAAAAATGTTGTAAATAAGTTGGGCTCACATGAGGGGTCCAAATAGCAGAATAAGCAAGAGTAGGTTCATATAGCATAATTAGAAGGTGAAGATATAAGAATGGGCACATAAGAAGTCCATTAGGGTAGAAAGGAAAACCTAGATTCTAGAATGTGTAGGATTGTGCAGTTTTGACCAAAGTCAAGACCTAAAACCGCACCACTTTGGCTTTTACCCTTCTACCCTCTTTTCTTCTTTTCCAAGGCTCCCAAATCTATAAATAGGGAGGCCTACCTCATGTATTCACAAGTCGAATTAAGAGTAAAGTTACTATACACAAATTGTGTTAGAATTGTGAGTGAGTGAATCTCCTCCTAAAATTGGTCTTATCTTGTGAGTGTTGTGAGCTCTCAAGTGGCGGCATCTACACTTATCTTGGATTCAATTCACCATCCAAGTGGCGTGCTCCTTTCACAATTCAATATCTCCTAAGTTTCCTTTCACTCATCTTTTTCCATTCCATTTCCATTCCAATTTCATTTTCAAAATATATCTTGTTCTTGTCTTTGGTTCCTTGAATTCAATTCGGTTCATATGTTGCTCATCTTGTGTTTCATAAATTTCTGCACCATATTTTGGCATTCATCTTCACTTTTTAATTGTGTTTTTCCTTTGGCCTTATGGAAATGAACCTTCACATCTACTTAACACTTGTTAAGTTAATGTCCAGTGGGAATTTTCCTTAGGCTTATAACCTATAATTGTCCTAAAATCTAAATCTAAGTAAAGTGTCACCAAACAAATGAACAATCCTAAAATCAACTCACATCAACTTGTATGCTCAAAAGTTTTATATTTCTTAAAAGTTAAGATTAATGATAACTTATACACACATTCATCCCTTACTCTATCCATTTATCTTTTAAGGAATAAACCATGCCAAAATAATAAGCTCTAAAGCAGATAATATCTTAGATGTGATTGTTGATCTTAATGAAATTGTGGTCAAAATATTGGTGTCATTTGTGGGCATAAAAATAAGTATTAATAATTCACTTCGACTAAGTTGTTTTGATATGCCAAAAGTCGCACATCCATTGTAAGAAAAATCAGTATTATATACTGATGTAAACCTTATTGGGAAGGTTTATATGTGATGGATTGAACACTCATAAATTTAAAAATGAAGGCAATATTAGCATAGGAAAAACAACCCCTAATGGTGGAAAAGGTGTTCTTAATGGGTTAGGCAAAGGATTTAGGTTGTGAAAGGTTGTTGTAAGGCTTGGTGCGAAGTGATTCAAGTTTGAAAGGAAGGATTCAAGTTCTTGGACCAATCTTGAAGCTTTCTTGAAGGTTTTTTTAAGATAAAGTGATGGAAATTGTTCCATGCTCATTCTTAGATGATGCAATTCTTCTTGAGTGTTGAGTGTAGATTGATGGAAGACAGCGAAAGACTTGTAGATTTATGGAGAAAGCACCGAATGATCATGGAGGTTCTTGGTTTGGGCGTGAGATTACAAGGTGTAAAGGGAAAGGAAGAGGTTATGAAACCTTCTTTGAGTTTCTAAGAATGCATGAGCATCATAGAAGAGAGACTTAGATAAGTGTGCTGAGAATTACAGAAACAAAATTTCATATATCAATCATGTCTAGAAATTACAAGAGGGGAGTCTCTTATTTATAAGCTAAGGAGAATTCTAAGATGACTATTGAGTTCTCAAAATAATCTTCATTCGTAGCATGTCATATGACAATCCTAAGACTACAACAAATATTACTTTAGGTAACAACATAAAACGATTTTTTTGTCGTGGTCTAAGTGATATCGGCCTTTTGTAATAGGTCACGATTTTTTGTAAAGACAACAATTTTAAAACCATTGCCTAAAGTCTTTGTTAGAACCACAATTTTAAAAGCGTTGCTTAGAGTATTGACAAAAATCACAATACTTTTTTTTTTTAATTTTAGAGAAATTACTCATACAAAAGTTCAAGATGGAAAGAATAAGTATTGAAAGATAATGCGTATTGAAATAGTAGTGACCCAACAAATAATCTCATATATTTCAAAGGATGTGTTCAAACTACATAATAAAAAATTTCTACAAGGATAATGTTAAGGATCAAGTCTTTAAATTTAAAACTATAAACTTAGTTAAAAAAGCATAATGTATTCTTTACTACATATCAATAAGTTCATTCTTCTTCAAGATTGTCTTCATAGTCTTCATTTCCTTCAAGCTACAAAAAATATAAAAATATATTTTAATTAAGTCGTAATTGAAACAAAACAAATATAAGAACTACCAAGATACAATTGTATAAATAAAAGTGTTTAGATTAATCAGTAACACGCCTTAATCAAATCCATTAAAATTTCATGTAACATTGAACAATTGCATGCATGTGTTTAGAACACAACATCAAGTGTACCACATATTTCAATCCATATCATTAAACTTATTAACATGATTGAAATTCAAATATGATTATCTATGTGTTTATATCTCCATGATCCATGCAAAAGAAAAAAGAGAAACTTAAGGAGGAAACAATAACTTTTACATGTACTCCTTCAACATTACGAATCAAAGCAATTTCATGTGTAACTTGAAAACATTTATCAAAGCCCACTAAACAATTTTTAGTTATATATACCTGCTCATATTGAGGATCATGGGTGGATGCAAATGAATGTATCCCCACTCCACTAATTTATTTACTTAAAACACATGTCATCATATTATTTATGTCATTCTTCTATAAATCTAGATTTGGTTGTTTACCATAAATTTTATCCTTGCTTCTAGATCTTCATTTTTCTTTGTCATGCCACTCATTTCATTTGCATGTTCTTTTCTTATAGCAACAGTTTTTTCCTTTTTTTTAAATGTTGATGATGTCATAGTCTTTCTATAATAACGTACTCTCCCAAGTTTTTCTTTCCCAAATATTGATTGAAATGTTTGTTCCACATATTCTTTTGAGTTTTCATTGGAACCTTGAAGCTTAGTCTAATAAAAAAGAATGAATTTTAATGATTAAAAATAATATACACTACAAGAAATTATTTATTTACATACGATTATTACATATGGATATGAATCCGTATGTAAAGTCATTACATACGGATATTTACATACGGATTTAATTCAGTATGTAAATAGAAATTGCATACGATTTTTCCGTATGTAAGCCAAAAGTGATTACATATGAATTTAATCTATATGTAATTTTTGGCGCCATGAAACAGAAATATTATATATAGATTTTGTCCGTATATAAAGTATTACATACATATTTTATCATGATATAAAGTATTACATATAGAATTAAAAAAATAAAGTGTTTTCCAGATATATGAAACAAGTTTAGTATGTTTCAAAACAAAACTGTCAGAGGTAAACCCTAGTCTTTGAAATCCATTGTGAAATCGAAAACATTTTGAAATCAAAATCCAATGCTTGTTCTCAAAGCCAATCGAAAGTCATTGGCCAAATTCCCCATCTTTCCGAAGTCGAAACCCATTGTCCAAAGAGTGTGGAACATCATATTTAGATATTTTTCAACACTTATTTTTAGGATTTTATGATGAAAATGGAATAAAAAATAATTTTAGGATTTATTAAAATGGAAATATAAAAAGAAGGTTATACAAAATTAAAATAATTTTAAAATTTATTACATTGTTAGAAGTAAATAAGAGAATTAATTTTGGTTTAATTATTTTTTAATTTAATTAAAGAAGAGTTTATAATATTAAAATTATAAAAAAAATAAAAAAATATTAATATTAATATCAATAATAATATTTCATATTAATTAATAAATATATATTTTTTAAAAATATAACTATGACTAATTGATTGTCTTCGTCTAAATCCATTTAAACAATCTAATTATAACACTCTTGAAAAAATGGGTGAGAAACCTAAAATTAAAATTGGGAGGTGACTGAGAGAGGACGTCACCTCTGTGCCCTCCAATGCGACCATAATTGGCTCAGGTTCAGCACCGTCGGGTTAAAGTGGCGAATGTAGATGAAGAAGTCGCGGTCGGGGCCAAGTTCGCCAGTGAACATGTGTTGCATCGTCTCCGGCTCCATCACCGTGAAGGTCGCCGACGCCTCGATCGACATGTTCATTCTGCCGCGCGCTGGTCAGCACCGCCGTCGGATCTGCCGGCCTATAGCATGAGCTTCTTGGAGTCATCGCCACCGGCATCGTCGGAGCAGTTGCGTTTCTGAGTGGCCAAAACGTACGTGTCTCCCCATTGATTGTAGTGGTGGTGTTGTAATTAAATTTATGAGTAGATGAAGGAAAGTGATCTCTCCTGCTTGTTCTTTCCGTTCAATCCGATAAAATCTTTATTTTACTATGAATTTTATTCTTGGTTCCAAAAGACATTAGTTTATAGCTTATAAACTTGTAGCTTTTTTTCCCTCCATTCTCTCAATATTTAAATACACTACCTTTTTTACCTTATTTTAACCATTTTTACTTTTGCCTAACTATTTTAATTTTCAATAGATGTCATTAAAAAATAAAAATTTTAATCGGAGTTATATATGACGATTCCGGAGGTTTTAACCTCCACTAAGTGCATTACTCGCGATTTGTTTTTTTTTTTTCTGGTAGATGTAACTTTTGCCTAACTATTACCGACGATTTTTACTAATCCCTGGAAAAACAATTACTTTCCGATGATTTTCAAACTCTCACTATTTTCGGGGGTTTCCAAACCCTCGCTATTGCCAGGGGTTTCCAAACTCCCGCTATTTTTGGTGTTTCTCGAACCCCTACCATTCCTGGGGTTTCCGAACCCCGTTGTTCCCAAGGGTTTCCAAAGCCCCACTACTGCATTGTTTTTTTTTTTTTTGCATGAATAGTTTGATGTTTATATGAGTTTTCTCATATCTCAAATATTGTGCAATTTTACTTTTGTTTCTTATATTTTAATGAATTGTTTAATTGTGGAGGATTTCGGCCAAACATACTTTTTTTGGAGAAATTGTGAAAGGCATTCCTGATTGGAATTTTGGTTGCAACCAACTCATTTGATTTTAACTCATTTGATTTTAAGAAAGTTTCTTTAGTTTGTTTAGCAATGCTATTTTTACGTGTAATCTTTCCTTAATTGTTAGGGCAAGGAAAAATAAGGCTACTCACCAATTAAACTATTTATATTATCTAGTTTCTTCTACACATAATCTCAATAATGATATTGATGGTGTTATAGCGTTTAAAATAATCCCAATAATTATGTGTTGAATACAGGTTTATGACTATCAAACTTGAAATATAGGATAATGTAATCTGACATGGTTTATCTTATAAAAAAGCTAGTTTAATTCATTCTAGTTTCTAACTACCATGATGAGTCCATGGAATCAAATATTTAGAAGATAATTTTAACTATAGAACCTCAATCAAGTTTGAAATACATACAACGCATTTGAGCAGACGCTTAAACAAATATGAATTGACCCAGGGAAGCAGATGTGTCTTTGAGAGGGTCACCCAGGGGGTGATCGGTGATCAGGGGGTGATCGGTGGTCCGAGAGGATGCGCAATCAACGCTTAGATAAGCGCCTGGAAGCCGAGGGCGTGGAGCTATGGTGCACCGATCGGTCATCCGGGGTGAGCGATGGTCATCGGGTTTTCGTGTAGCGCGCAATTGAGCTGGAAACGAAGGACGTTTCCCAGCGAGAGCGTTGCATACGACGAACCTTGTGTGGCAGAGTATCAGAGAAAGGAGAAGTTAGGTGTTTAGTAGTGTCGTGCACGAGAGTGGCCTAAGAGAGGTAGTAAGCCAGTCGGTGATTGGTGCTCTCTTAACCCATAACGTGCATGGTGCAAAGCAGAGGTGATCGTTCACACAGTAGGTGATGCTTGGTGCGTGCGCTTAGCCAAGCCACACTTGGTGCTCACACTGAGGTTGCACGAGACACCTAGTGAAAGAAACGCGCTAAGTTACTTCATACACGGATAACTTAGGCGCGCAACAGAATATATAAAGGCATTCCGCGCTCATGCAAAAAGAAAGGTAAGATCCATTCTTGCGAGTTACTAGTTTACACAGAGAGAGAGAGAATCACAGAGCGCACACGAGTCTCGCTGAGATTCTTAGTTCTTAGTTCTTTGGTGGTTTTGCAAGGCTGACTTGAGCGTCGGAGTGCAATCGGCCGCTAGAGGCGCCGTTTGTTGTGTTTCGCAGGTTTGCTTGGAG
>Ga0123342_1006080_pt1 | contig 16978 bp, 6 predicted proteins | sample Turbeawhitnodule_FD_89960 | JGI IMG/M metagenome (GOLD analysis project Ga0123342, IMG submission 89960) | Root nodule microbial communities of legume samples collected from Mexico - Turtle bean Mexico white nodule | ecosystem: Host-associated > Plants > Roots > Nodule | place: Mexico: Nepantla... | reverse complement strand
TGCACCTTTTTTATTATTTGTGCACCCCTCTTGCAAGTTTTTATCTAATTGGGCTTTTACAACTTTTATATTTTTGTTTTATTCTTGTCTTTATTGCTTTCGGTCAAAACCTCTCGGTTTTAATTTAATCATCTTAATTGTTATACTATGTAGTTCTCGGCATGAACCTCTCGGTTTTACCCTATCAGTACAACAATATTTGTAGCAATTGTAATAACATGGAGAAAGTGTTAAAGTTGAAATTATATAAATCTTATTTAAAGTAAACATTGTTATAAAATAAATTAGATATCTTAGATATTATCTATTGAAAAGAAAACACTGCAATTCAAACTGTTAAAATATTATAATAAGGCACTGGTAATATATAGTATACAATATAGGTTTCTCAAAACAAAGTTTAGGATCCAAAATTTCTACACAACAATTGGTAACAAACAGACAAACTGGAGTTGATGTGATACATGTGAATGTGCCCTTACTTGGTTAAGTATCAAAGGCACCTTATTGAAATGATTATTATCAACATACAAAAACAAGTGCATGCGGAAAGACACTAATTTTGTATATATCTTATGAACTAGGAAAGGAGTTTAGCTGCAATGCTTGTCCTTGCAACTGGAACACACTCCAGATTATGTGCCCTTGGAACTGTGAGCCCACCTCTCTCTTCCATGCTCACTTTGGCGTCATTGCCTTTCAATATTTGTCCTTGTGAGCCCACCACTTGCAGGTCAAAGCACTGGATAACAGATGCAAGAAGTGTTGCCATACCTGAAGTAGCCAAATTCACTCCAGGGCACATTCTTCTACCTGACCCAAATGGGAGAAGTGTGAAATGTTGGCCCCTAAGATCAAGAGGGCCAGCTTCCCCTTCAGCTTCACTTTCTAAGAATCTCTCAGGACGAAATTCCAATGGTCTGTTCCAGTACTTAGGGTCTCTTCCTACAGCCCACACATTGAAAAGTATCAATGCTCCCTCTGGGATCACATAACCGTCAATCTCACACTCTTCCACACACTTTCTTTTCACCACAGGGAGTGGTGGGTGCATGCGGAATGTCTCCTTCACAATGGCCCTGATGTAAGGAAGGTTTTGAGTATCAACTTCATCAACCAGTCTATCTTTCCCCACAACACTGTACACCTCCTCCCGAGCCTTCTGCAACACCCTAGGGTTGTTGATCAGCTCTGCCAAAGCCCACTCAGTTGCCACGGCTGTGGAATCTGTCCCTGCTGAGAAGAAGTCCTGCACATACAAACGATTGTGTATTAGTCTAAGATGCCACATCAAATAAAAATATATATACTTTTTGTCTTGAGCTACACAATGTATGTGCCTCCTTATAAACATATATATAATAACAATTATTGAGTATAGCATTAACATTTCCTTCATTAAATACTCCAAAAGCTTGTTAAGACTTAGCCCTATATTTATATATTCTTTTTTTTGAACAAAAAGAAGTTTGATATTGATATATATCATTAAATATGATGAAGCCGACCAAGAAAAAAGAAGCAGGAAACTCACGACAACAAGACCCTTGATTTGCTCATCGGTAATTTTGATCTCCATGGTCTCGTCCTCAGCGAATTCAAGCAAAGTGTCGAGGAAAACCCCGCTCTGCTCTTCCGCAACAACTTCTCCGTTCTTTCTCCTTCTCACGATCTCTCGGCGCTTCTTGATAACCTTCTCAATGATGGGGTCGAACTTGTTGAATATTTCCTCAGTCCTATTCTCGTACTTTCCAAGCTTGAGCTTATTCAAGGGCCAGATGAAGTTGGTAAGACTGTACTCACCGAAAATCGTAAGAACGTCACGAGCAATATCTCTAATCTCTTCAGCCTCACCCAACATCATCATGGAGATAGTGCTGTTGGTCCACTTGAGAAGCTCCTCGGTGACGTTAAGGGGCTGTTGGGCCTTTGCGCTTTGTGCCATCACCTTGAGGAACTTGCGGATCTCTTGGGTCCTCAAGGGCCTCAGCTTGTTGACGGTGGTGGCGTTGAGGAGGTCGTTCATGATGAGCTTCCTGATGAACTTCCAGTAAGGTCCAAAGGGAACCATGGCCACTGAGTTGTCATAAGTGAGGCGCCTTATGGCAGAGGTTTGGAACCTGGTGTTGAAGGAAGCAGCCTCGTGGGTTTGAAGGAAGAGTTTGAACAACTCAGGGGAGGAGGCAACAACGGTTGGCATGGAGCCAAAGTAGAGAGAGAACAAAGGGCCATGGCGTTTGGATAAATCTATAAGGGCATAGTGGAGAAGTTTGTCCTTGAGAAGGTGAAGGTGACCGATGAATGGAAGACGAGGCTTTGGACTAGGAGGGTTTGGAAGGTGGCGAAGGGCCTTTGATTTAGCAGTGGGTGTGGGACGCAGGTGCAAAAACAAAGCTAGCACCAACAAACCAATTGCAAGTTCGAGCAACATGGTTGTGTATGTGTTTTGTTTGACCTTGGTACGAGGATACTACCTTCCTACGCTTCCCTTATATAGCATCTGATCCACGACTCATGGGAATTTCTTACATTAAATGAATGTAGTGTTTCTTGTTTGTGGACTAATCGATTATTCTATTCCAAATCATTTGTTTTACTGCTGAAGTAGACCAGGAAGGAAATACATGTTTTTAATTATTATTTAACAAAATATAATATTCTGTTGATTGAACTGTTTTTACTATAAAGAAGATATAAAGCAGCCCCGAAATATATACCAACTACTACATCTGAGGTCTAACATCTCGTGCTGTGACTTTTCTTACTCAACTATGACACGTTTCACTATATATAGTCATTCCACGTAACAACAAGCAACAAAAAGGAAAAATATGCTTTGGCACCATATAAAAACAAAACACTTCCATTTTAAATTTAGTTTAATAATATGATAATATATATATATTTATAATTTATATTGAAATATAAAAGAAGTATGATTAAAATAGTAATATTTTGAGTTATCAAATGTGTGTATCTTTTCAACTGTGTCAAGGTATTGGCATCCAACAACAAATTAGAGGAGGACAAACATATATAATTAAAGGATTGAAAATATATAATTCAGATCTATATTATTAGAGGATAATAAAATGTTACAAGTGTATTAAGTGAAGATGAAGTTAGGGAAACCAGAAAACACTTTCTTCTTTCAATACCTGCACCAAAAGCAAAACCTTCCATTTCCTAGACTAAGAAGCATATCAATTGTTTCCACATAACATTAATTATAATTGCCCTACATAAATATCACAAAAGCTATATATGTTATAAACGGTATGCAATCCACACAACCCAAAAAAACATCTTATTTTTCAACATTAGAATTATGTAGTTTTCGATTGCACCAAAGGTTTCCTACATCCGATGAGCATCCTAGTACCTGCACTAAAATAACGCCCTCTTAGCCATCTCACAAAGTTTCAATTTCATAGAAAATTAATATTCCGATCTGAAGTGCGTTGAAATAATATTACTATCATCAATCACTACATTTAAGATATATTATCTATTTTAGTACTCAGAGTTTCATCACGTTTTTGTCCTTAAAAATACATCTTAAAAAATTAAGAAGAATGATATATATAAATTTTCTCTTGCCCAATTTACAATTTGAAACTATATTAAGCATATATATTATATTTAGCAAAATATCCTCATATAAATATCATATATGAGAGTTAGACTACACGAACTATTTTATTATAGAAATATATTTCTTTTTATTAATAGAAAAATATAAAGAAAAAAAGTATAGTGGGTCAAAAAAGTTGGGCGAAACTCTAGTGCTTCTGGGCAGCTTCGCCATGAAACACTTTCCACAGAGGAGTTGATTTTGTATTTTAACCAGTACCAACCTCAACAAATTCGCACTTATCAAAAGGAATTTAAATATCTATAATTGATGGGGCGAAATTCATTATTAACTCCCACTTGAAATTAAACTATTAATATCCACAGACTCAACTCAAACATCCCTGATCATACATTCGATTCTGACAACTTTCAGTCTCTTCAATTATTTTATTTTATGGAATTCATACAAAAATCACTCGTCATAATTGGTATGCACTGTAGGATAATAATGCCACTGCATACTTTAAATCTTATTTAATCTTCATTGTGAAAAATATTTTTATATAAATCCAGCAGTATCCTAAACATGATTATTTTTTAAAATATTCTACCTTTTTTTTAATAAAATATTATTTATCTTATTATTTACTAAGATAAACAGGGCTAAGTAAAATATAATAATTATAATTAAATATAATAGCTTTTCAGAGATGACAAGGATCATAACACTTATAAGAAAATTATTAAACATATTTGATTTGTATTACATATAATTTATAATTATATAACTAGTCAAAAGTTCAAGATATTGACGTTTCTTTTTAATAATTTTAAGACGATGAATTTTCAAAAATTCTTTCCTAATGATTTTTTTTTATCATGATATTACAGATTATAAATCATAGAAAGTAATAATTAATATTCTCAAACATTTTAAACACTACTTACTTAAAAGACACGTATCAATATCATTTATATGAAATTAATTTTTTTTATATAGCTAATACAAAAAATGTTAGTTACAATTTAAAATATACAGTGTATTGAAGAATTTGTAACATCAATTTTATAGTTATCAAAGACTACTCATGCCTTTATTTTTCAGTTATACTTTTTTAAGAAGATTATTTGGTCTAATATCCTTCTACCAACAAAACTTTTAGTTCTTTAGAAATTGTTGTATAATTGTTTACTATAGGATAAATAATTTCATATAAGAGACATTAATTTATGCAACCTCCACGAGGAAAAAGCTTGAGCCATCTTTTCTTTAAGTGTGTTTTTGTTAAGAATATTTGGGTTTAGTTAAATTATGTTTGTTTTTTAATTTCTCTTATTCTTCTATTAATGATATTCTTATTTTCACTCCAAAAGAACTAAGTTGGTGAGTGTTTGACTTGAATATGATAGAATTGTTTGATGGAGGCCGAAAGTTCATTCATAACAAACTCTTTAATATATAATAAATATATGGACTTTAAAGTATATTTATTGAGGGTGATAAATATGTTGATTTTCTTAAATTTTCTTTTTATTTAATTCTTTACCTTCCTGTCCTTTTGATTTTTTAGAAATCCTTTAAGCCTCCCAAAATTTAAGTTTTGTTATTTTTTTTTGGAGGTTGTTCTTCTTATCTTTATAGACCATAGAGTTTGGAATGTTAAAATTTCATATTAATGCGTGCTAATAAAAATAAATAAAATCTTATTATACGTTTCATTTTTATTTCATTGAATTAGTTCTTAAATATACTTACAATAACTAAAAAGTTCTAACACGTGTTAAGACCTCAAATTCAAAAGATAATATATAATATTATTAAATCAATAAATACATTTGACATTTGAAGTATTGTTTAGTTTCGAAGTCGATGTTCCGTCACAATTTTATCTTTAAAAAGCATTTTAATTGATTAACACTACAAGAAAATTATGAAATAGAAACAAATTTTAGATACCAAAAATAATTAGTTGTTATAGTCACTAAATTAGAGAACATTTTAGAAACTAAAAATATTTTTTATTTCTAAATTAATTTCTATTATTGTTAAATGGTTTCTAAATTGGTATCTAATTAGCTACCAAAGTTTTTGCTACCAAATTTAGAATCTAAATAATTAGTAGTTAAAACATTGGTAGCTAATTAGATACCAATTTAAAAATTATTTAACAATAATAGAAACTAATTTAGAAACCAAAAAAATTTCAATTTCTAAAATGATCTCTAATTTAGTCATTGTAGCAACTAATTATTTTTTGTCTCTAAAATTAGTTTCTATTTCATGATTTTCTTGTAATATTAAGGGAGGAAGAAGTATATAAATTTTCTTTAACCTCAATTCATACAATATAGTATATTGACGATACCAAATCTAAAAAACTTTAAAAATATCCTAAATGATAAACAAGTCTAGAAGTTGGACCAAGTGAAGAACACCATAACAAAAAAGATATAAAAAAAAGTAAGTAGGCGACAAGAAACAAATGATGATGCTAATTTGCTATTGCTATAACTATTATATGCAAAACAAAACAGAAAGTAGATGAAAGAAATGAAGTAGATGGGTAGAGAGCCCGAGCTACCCTCATTCATCATGCAGCATTACTTTATTCCTTACATCACTTTCACTTATTTATATAACAGTCAAAATAGACAGCCATATAAGGGTCCTTTTTCTCTATCAAATAATAATTTAATCGTGATAAAATCTTTTTCCATATTGACCAAATTGTTGTGTTTAACCTTGGAACTTCACATGCACTTATTTTTCAGAAAACAAATAATGGAACAATAGTCGTGTAAAGAATCTCCATCTCAAGATAACATTTATTTTTTTAAAAGATGGTATGGTTGAACATATTTTTTTATTAATAAAAAATAATTAAATAATAAGAGTACCTGCAAATCCAACATAATATAAATTTCTACATGAACATATATGTTTTTATTTTGACATTATCTAAATTAATAACATTATATTATGCGTGAATGTCAAATAAAGTTTTAAAATATATGGCGCAACAAATGAATAAAAACACACGCCGTTTTATTAAAACTTTATTTTCTTTTATAGTGACACTATACAAATATTCAAACATTTCATCACTAAGTTTACGTTAGTGAGTTGAATAAAATATTCAAAACATTGAATTTTTAAGAATTAAAATATAACTTTGTAATATTCATATATAGTCGGTTAGGTATGTGTTTGAATCAATGCTTGAATTTTATTTTTTTCTAGTTAAATTTTAATTTTTTAATATTTGATTTAAGTTTAGATATTGTTATAAAAAGTTATTAATAAAATTTAGTGAAATCAATTTTAAATTTATCATTAATTTGTGAACTTGAGATTAATGAATATTTACTTTGAATCGCATCAGTTAATATTTGAACACCGTTTGGATTATCTAAACTTAAAAGGGTTAGGTGCATGGCTGGCTACTGAACTATTCACTAACGTTGACCAAATATTCAATGGCGTCAGCACTAAAGCTAATTGACTGGTATCGGAAAATATATAACTTTAACGTTTTCGTAAATGATAAAGTTTATTAATTTATTTAATCAGTAAATTAAATGAATTTATAAAAGATCTGAGTTATTACTATCCAGTTAATATCATGAAAAAAATTTAGTTCGTAAAAGTTGGATGGTTAATATTTATTGACCATCCTTGACCTAAATCCAAAGGTGGCAATGCACTCCATCAAAGTCGGATTCTGAACCGGTTCATTTTCAGATATGCGGATCCGTCGTCGTTTAACATGAACGAGCTTCGCGCTTGTGTTTCACAATACATGAGCATTGAATGGGGAAATATGAAACATATACTTTCCTTGATATCCCAAAGGTCATACTCAAAGAGGCCTTGGCGATGGAACTAGTCTGACTACCACATCTTATACCTACAACTTTGTATGTCAACCCTGTAAAAAGGTGTAGTTATTACCAAAATCAATCAAAGGACATAATATTATGAGGCTATTCTAAATACAAAAAAGTGAGAAAGATGAAACTCAATCCTTATTTTTTCCAATTGAAGCAACAACATTTTGCCTTGTTTTCTTGTTAATCATTGGCATCACAACAAATTTCAACAAATTTTTATTATTCTATTCTATATTTAGTTTGATTATTCAATTGTTCCTTGTGGGTTTGATATCTATTTTTAGGGACATATTATTACTTCTGACAATGCGGGACACTTGTCGTAAAGAGTCATCAGTTGATACTTCATATAATGTGTTCATTGGATGTCGCACACTCAACCAGGTTAGTGCTGCAATCTCTACACCTCGCACGACTATGAAATTCCCAACTGAAAATGACTCAATCATAACAATGAAGATTGATCAAACGGTAGCTCGACAATGTTATGCATAAAGCTTGTGAGTAGCACCATACTCGGTCAGAGGAGTAGCCTCCGACAACATCCAAACATAGTCTATTATCCAAGTACCTGAGCAACAAGATGCACCCGAACAGGTACACAATATTGAATTGACACATAATTCTAAAGATGACCAGAAGAGACAAGGAGATCGAGCTTGATCCAAGGGTTCAGTTCGAGGAGACCCAATGATGAAAATCAAATAAAGGAGGCTTTTATTAGTGAAGGAAGAGGTCACACCTTCCTCATGCTTTGTTTTAGGCGCCAATTCTAGAAGCTTTTTGGGAGAGAGTTTTTGAATTTGTGTAGCTTATATTTCAGCACCTTAGGCTATAAATAGAGGTGCTCTCTTTGTATCTTTCAGATTTGAATTTATCTAAAGAAACTATACTATAGTCGATCTCCAAATAGATTCCCTTTCTACTCAAATCACCTGATGTGAGATGATTTTAGGATTGCACATTTTTAGAGGTTACTCTTTCTTTTATGATTTTTGGAATAACAATTATGGTGAGAAACCCAAAGAAGATTCCCACTGAACATGAACTTAACCAAGTGGTTAAGTAAATGTGAAGGTTCACTTCTAGAGGGCAAAGAGAAAACACAATTATATGGTGAAGAAAAGGAAGGGAAAAGGTGAAGAGATGAAGAAAGTTTATGAATATCAGAGGTTGTCACGCCACTTGGAGGATGAGATACTCCTAGATGAGTGGAATAGAGTTGCCACTTGAACTGAAGAGCATTTGAGATAAGACCCAAGAATAATTGGAGACTCGACTCACTAAACACTCTGATAGAGTTTCTTTACTTTCAAAATTCAATGTGTCCAAATACATGAAGCAAGACACCCTTTATATAGGAGAGAGTGACTTGGGGAGCAAGAGTGAGACGACTAGGGACATCATTTGTGAGAAACCTTATAGAAGATGGGTCAAAGAAATCTTAAACCTAGGTGCACATGTCACGAAAGGTGGGCTTGGCACAAACCCAAATTACTAAGCACACCCTACTCTAGCTTATTCTTCTATTTGAACCCGAAAAAGAGCCAAAATTATTTACATAAACTTGTCTTGTAAAAAGACCAAAAGAAAGAACATTTGATGCTCTGGCCTATGTTCAGTTCTTCTTTTGCTAAGGTCCTTCTGATGTTTGGTGGGGTCTTTTCTTGGATGTTGAGATGACTGACGTAATTGTGAAGTGTTTGTGTTGTCCTTAGTCTTCTGCTTGTCGATTTGGGTTGTATCATCACCCGAGTAGGAAAAGCGGCTCCCCGATTAATAAGGAACAACATTGAAGGACTCCTCCTTCGTAATGTCGACCCATGGAGTCCAGCTGACATGCCTGAAATTGACCATGACTTTATATGTTATCAGCTGACCATCTTGCCGCAAGCAAAACTAGTGGCCCAACGCAAACACAAAGTTGAAGAGGAAAGACGATTAACCATGGATCAAGAGATTGAAAAAATTTTGCATGTCAATTTCATCAGAGAAGTCACCTACACCACATGGTTATCTAACATAGTCATATTAAAAAAGGCCAATGGAGAGTGAAGAATGTGCATTGATTACACATACTTGAACAAAGCCTACTCAAAAGACACATCCCCTACCAAACATAGATCGCTTGGTTGACAACACCTAAAGATATGAACTCCTTAGTTTTCTTTATGCTTACTCAGGATACAATCAAATCATAATGTAACCCACAAATGAAGACAAACAAATATTCATGACTAATGGTGCTAAATTTTTCTACAAGGTCATGTCCTTTGGTCTTAAAAATGAGTGTTACTCATCAACGTTTGATGGATAAAATCTTCATTCACTTTATTAGTACTATTATAGAGGTCTATGTTGATAACATGGAGGTTAAGTCACCCACGACAGACGACCAAACCATTCATCTGCCTACTAAAAGGGGCAACATAATTTAATTGGGATCAACAATGTGAAGACATGTTCTCCCAATTGAAGAAAGACATAACACTGTTACCTACATTGGTAAGTCCTCCCTCACACTCAACTATAGTCATTTATTTAGCGATATCCTACTATGCTATATGCTCAATCTTGGTCTATGAGGAGGGCAAGAAGCAACAACCTTTATATTTCACCAGCCAAACTCTACAGTCAACTGAAGAAAGATATCAAGTGATAGAAAAAATCGTCCTTGCATTAGTCTTTTCAGCCTGAAGACTAAGACATTATTTTAGGAGCTTTAATATTACAGTTCGCACAAGCTATCATATCAAGCAAGTCTTACAAAAGTCTGAACTCAATGGGAGAATGACCGCATGCTTACTTTTAGCACTCCACATCATAAAGATTTAAAGAACACAGAAAAGACACCAAGAATTTTATACCAGTTCACTCATAATATACCTACATCCAATCTCATCTCACACTAAGGTGGATTTCACTAAAATAACACAATTTCTTTACAAGAAATCCCAAAAATATTCTTGAACACTACAAGAACATAAACCCCTTACTGCAACATTCTATCACAGTTGATAAACATACAAATAAACCCTACATTGGCCACAATCTAATACATAAATACAATATAGAAAGTAACGAATTAACCTGAAAAGTGAATCAAGAAACACAAATGGATTCCTCAAATTCACAACAACAGTGAAATATCTTTGACCTCAACCTAAATGATGAATGTTTTGCTCCAAGAAACCTAAAAGATCTTTCAAAAATTATTTCTCACAAAAACTTGAATCACAAAGACCCTTTCATATGTAAAAGTTATAAAATGTATAAGTGACATTTTTCTGAAACAATCCAAACCATTTTATAGAGATTTAATAAAAAAACGGATTTTATTAAAAGGTTGCAGTTAAGTAAAATCAACCTATTAAAAATTCGAAGCAATATATTGATTTCACTTAAAGAAATGTAATATGCATGAAAACTATTTTTTCTCAATTGAAAAGAACTCCAACTGAAAATATTTCTTATGTTACATAGCAAAGCATAATTTTTAGTATATAAAACATATTTTAATAAAAACTAAAATTTTCAAGTATTTTCAATCAGTTGATTTAAAAGATAATAGATTAAAAACTATAACTTTCCATAAAACAATTTGAAAACCAATTGAAAAACTTTTTAACCAATTAAAAATATTTGTTCTTGGATTCATAATCATTTCTTAAGGCAAAAGATAAACCAATACACACCAAACAACCTAGACACGTAAGGCAGTAAGTCTTCAATATGGGTTCATCAAACATAAAAGTTGGATCCTTAAGATGCCCTATAATCTCCCTCTATCTGATGAAGACAAATAGTTCAGCAACAAGTCTTGAGTCTTGAAAAAGATTTATCTTTTGTAGGCAGTAGAGAGTGGCGAAAAGAAGACAATAATAGTTCTTCAGCTTTCTCCCCCTGACTTGCACAGTTAAACAAAACACATATTTCTCCCCCTTTGTGTTCATCAAACATAAAATATGCAAAGAAACCATTTGAATGGATATATTACTCCATCAAATAGTAAGAATCATAGCAAAATAAGATAGTTAAACTAGTAATAACAGTGCTTAGGGGAAAATATAAAATGTTCAAGATGCATAACACAAGCACCATACAACCCAAAAGAAAACCAAAAACTTGAAATAGTTCTGCAGATATGAAAATTAAATTGATTATAAGAAAAACATAAAAAATTAAAAATCACGGCGGTAGAGCTCAACCAACTGCTCTTGTACAACTTCAATCTTGATCATTAAGATGTTGAAACCTTGATGTGGTCATCTCAAAATATTCCCTTTGTTATGCATAAATGGTGTCCAACCTATGAAGCATGACCTTCTCAAACCTGGATAATGGTTCACCTCTCTCCATTGGTGGTACATGGGCTACCAAAGCATTCATATAATTTCCTTGAGCATCTTCACCAGCGTTGCTTGATTCAAGAATATCAGTAGCATGACCATTTTTGTTAATCCATAAATTGTTAGCTTTTTGAAAAACCCATTTTCACTAATGTTGAACAATCTATTTCACTTCCACTCTTGATGTTTTCAATCAAGTCATCCTTCACATCAACTTCAACATATTCCAGGAATTTTGAAACCACAACTGCAAAAGGAAACTTGTAATCAACAAGTCTCTTAGACTTGATCTTGTGTTCCTTCATTACATAAATCCAGTTTACCTTTATTTTGTTCATTAGGCAGTATATCAGTATCAGATCCTCCTCAATCAACATAGCATGATTGCTCTTCCTAGGTGTTAGCTGCCATGCAATGATATAGGCTAAAAATCTTGGAGTTAGCTTGAGATTACCTACATGAAATCGATTGAAGGGAGTATTTTGATCCTTCAAACAAGAACAATAGAACTGCATCTTGTTGAACTCACTGATTTCAATTGTGTTTCCTTTACCAACCTTGAATCCATTATGCTCCAGTCCAGTTACATTATTCCACACAGCATGTGTAATCATCATTTTTACTCCTTTGACAATGGATACTAAATTTTTCCTACGATTCTTCTTCTCTCTACTCTTTACAATTTTCACTTTATCTTTTGAAGTGAATTTAGTTTTGGATTTGGGTAACCGTGAATTAAAAAATTTGAATGACGATGCTCTGTGTTAGTGTTTTCTTCTTCAAATTCTTTTCGAAACTATACTTTTGATCGATAGTTGTTTTCTAAGTGTCACAATCGGGATCACAAAGGGACAATGAAAACAAACTTTCAAAAAGAGAAGAGGGAGTTGGTTACGTGTAGGGAAGGTGTTAGCACCCTAAAACTTTGATCCTAAGACGGTACCTTTAGAATGTTTATTTTCTCACCAAAAAAAAAAACTACATGTGAAAATGAAGAAATTAATTTTGAAATTTTTATTTGGGTTCGACAAGGATTAATCTTGATCCTACGTATTTCTATTTACAATTAAAAATCTGGGTCTACGCATTTTTAAAAAGTCAAAAAACAAATGTCGATGTTGATATTTTTAGTGTTTAAAATTTTTATATTTTTAGAATTTTAAATTTTATAATTCACGTTTGACTATTTGCATGAATTTTATTTAAGAGATTTTAGCAAAAAAAAAAACATACAAATACTCAAACAATCGTATTAAATAATAGAAGACATGTGAAGTCATACATATATCTAAAATTTATTTGGACGTAGCGCCAAAAATTTTATTTTTATTTATTTGTATTTTAATTTAAAAAAGTTATGGGTGACTGTATATGTAAAAAGTAGGTTGTAAATAGTAGACACATTGGGCCCAACGTGTTGATCCAAGATGTTTCTAAAAAAACCTACGGTGGAACATAGAGAAGGGAGTGGCGAGTAGAAAAAGTACTAGGCCGAACGAATAAACCCATATTTTAAGAAACTAACAGGTGTATACATAAAGGATGCGAGTTGCTAATAGCAAATATTTTGGGCCAGCAAGATGGGCCCAGGCTTTTCCATAAAATTGAAAAATAAGCATTGTTGTCATCCTACATACACAAGAAAGCAAGTAATGTGCCAAAAAAAAAAAAAGGTGGCAGAATTTTCCTTTAACCAAATTATCACCATAGCTAAAAACAGTGGGACCCACTCACATTAAATAGGCAATAGATGGGCAGAGAAAACATAATGGGATTTTCTTTAAAAGGTGAACAAGAGTGATGTTTGAAATAGGGAGAAAATAAAATAAAATAAAAACTGCAATAGTGTAGGTATAACATTTCAGATTTTTTTTTTTTTAAACGAGGAATTGCACCTTCTTATACCAAAACCACTTTAGCCACCAACCACATATAAAGCTTGTCACATAGGCATCAAAGATAGAAGAAGATGGGGGCATTAATGAAGATATTCTAGAGATTTTTTTTTTAGTCTTGTAAAAATTATATAGAATAGTTATGAAATTTTGGGCATTATAGTTTGGACCAAAATAGAGTATGATGTAAATAAAAAAGATAGTAGAGTGTAAAATAGAAAGAAAAAAAACGTGTAAATAAAAATAAAGGTAAAGATGACATGAAAGTTCACATGTTCTTCTTAATAAAGGGTATTTTCCTCCAAAGAAGACATATCACTTGTCGCTCTCTTCCAATAGAGAGGATTTGCATCAATAAGAAGGTGACACTTGTCACCTTCTCATTTGAGAGGTTTTGAGATACTTTCTCTTATAAATATGAATATCTTGTAGATGTAAATTTGATTTGAATAATAAAATATTGTCCTATTTGTGAGACACTTTTACTTGTTAAAAGTTCTCTCGAGAGTTGTCTTCTTGCTAGACAAATTTTTATACTATTAACTCTTAATAGTGTTGGCACAACGTCATTCTAAATATTAAGTGTTGGTCTAACTTCACTTAGATTCATCAGATGAACCAAAGCAAAGAACTCCAATGACGCAAACCAATAATACGTAATACTAAAAAATCAACCAAAGAACCTACTCTTCTTTTGTAAACACATCATAAAAATAAAAAAATAAGCCTAAGTTTGAGAGAGTTTCCCAAGCTCACCAAATCGTCACACGGTAATTCTCACACAACAACATGCCTAAATCCATGGTGAATGGTAGAGATCCTAAAAGAAACAATTCTACTTTTAACAGATGTAATATAGAGCAATTCATTGTTTGGATTTTCAACATATCTAGATTCTTTTTAACAAGAATGAGTCTTTCTGTTTTTATGTGAATGCACTAACTACAAGTGTGGAATGGAGAATGGAAAAAAATGATTCTCTTACACCATATAAAACAAAACACTTTTACTTTATAATCTATTTTAATAATATAATAATATATATTAATAATTTATATTGAAATATAATTAAAATAATAATATATTGAGTTGAGAAAATTTAAAATTGTATAGGGTACAGGTAATGATTGGGTGTAGGAAAATTTGCCTTTCATCTTTCTCCTCTCTTTTTAAAAAACCAAAAAGGGACTGGTGCAAACTTTTCATACTTTCTCTCTCTTTCTTTTCTTATTTTATTCATTTTATTTTAGTTTTTGTTATTTCACCATTAAAATTCTATTGGGTGTTTATTTTATCAAGTCTCTGTTACATCTTGTACTGAAAGGTCCAAAAGAGATGTATGACAAGAAACATGTTAAATTCTCTATACTCAATGGACCCAGAAATTGAGAGAACTTATAAAAGGCTGAATAGAGGAATCGAAGAGAATCACTTAATCATTGATACTGCTTATTTGAGTTAAAAAAAGCATAAACAATGGCTTTGAACAGATAAATAAAGTTGAAAGAACTTGTCAACTTAAATATTAGATACCAGCCATTGAGCATCCAAATGTCATTAAGTTTCATGGTGTGACTAGAATCATCTTATGAAGTTTCATATAATATAATTGTTTTTCAAACTTTATTTACATCAATTGAATACTATATTTATGGTGTAATATCAAATCACAAAGATATCAGACATGAAATCCTATTTTGATTTCAATTTTTATTTGGAAAATATATTTTGGTAATTTTTTTATACAACTTTAATATAAATAGATTTAGAAATAAATATATATAATAAAAAATAAATTTATAATTAAATGATATAAAAAATATTAAAATAATAGTATTGAAAGTTGTAATGTAATTAATTTGAAATTGTCAATATATCATTTTGGTAGATATTCAAAACTTAACGGTTTAGGATTTAGGTTAACGGTTCATAGTTTAGGATTTAATATTTATTTGTTTGTTTTAATACTTGAATGGAAACATGTAATTGTAAAAAAAACCACTAACATAATATAATAAAGATAATAAAGGATACTTACATTCCTTTTTCATACATATATATATATATATATGAGATGTATAATAATATTTATTCTAATAAATTTACATTTAATTTTTTATATTATTTAAAAAAAAATATTTTAACTAAAATTTATATAAAAGTTATAAAAAATTAAATTATAAAATTAAATAACTTTTAGATAAATAATAATAATATAATTGTTATATATTTAAAATATCATAAAAACTATATTGTTCATATATTGTAAATTATCTTATAAAATATAAAAAAAATTATACTTATGAGAAAACATATTTTTCATTTTGATATTATCCAATATTTTTGTAAAAAATATATATTTTAAAAATTTAGTTTTAATATTTATAATTTTTATTCAAGCTTTCTTAAACATGTCATTTTAAATAAAATAAGAAGAATTATCATTTTGTTAAAAATATAGATTTTTACTGTCATTTATTAATAATATAAAGAAAGTTAAAACCTATAAGAATTTCAATATCATTTTGTTTAAAAAAATAAAAAAACCATATCTATTTCAAAATTAGAGAAGTGGATGCCCCTTATGATAATTTTGGGAAGGGTAAAAAATAATTTCACCTCATTAAAAAAACATAACAATACACGCATAAACATAGACAATAACTAAATAATTTGATATAAAAAAATGAAAACTGATTATACTAAGTAGAATTTGATAAAATATAATATACAGATAAGATTTCATTATTAATATTGATTTTATAATTTTAAAAAGGAGATAATTTGATCAACTATAATATTCAAGTAGGAGATAAGTATCTTTTTATGATTTTATTATAGATAGAAAACAAATGAAGAATGACACAGAGAGAAGACAACATCAATTGCTTTCAATCAAATTTAATCATGGCTTCCTTTTTTTTGTCGATGGTGAAGCAAGTTTACGATAGAACGTAATACATAAAAATAATAACAAGAAGCAATAGCAAATTAACAAGATTGCTATTAAAAAAAATAGTTAAAGTAACACACCAATATGTGAAAATAATATATCCTATGACTCCAAACCAAACCCCCAAATTAATATTCCAAAAAAACTGCAAAAGTGCAGGATTTGAACTCAAGTCCTTCCAGTAACCCAGCAAAGCATTAACCACTAGACCAAACAAATTCTTTGGTTATATTATCATTTTTATTATACTTATTATTAATATAATTTATACATATTAATATAATTATTATTAATAATAATAAAATAAATTATAC
>Ga0123342_1006079_pt1 | contig 16979 bp, 8 predicted proteins | sample Turbeawhitnodule_FD_89960 | JGI IMG/M metagenome (GOLD analysis project Ga0123342, IMG submission 89960) | Root nodule microbial communities of legume samples collected from Mexico - Turtle bean Mexico white nodule | ecosystem: Host-associated > Plants > Roots > Nodule | place: Mexico: Nepantla... | reverse complement strand
TCAACAGGAATGCTTTGATAGAATTCACTTTGACCATGTGACTCCAGTTCAATTGCAGCCTCGATCAAGGGCAAAGACATTGAAGTCATCACCCATTCAGGAATTTTCTTTATCTGCAAGTAATCTTCTCAACCCTATTGACATAAAAGTTAGAAGATCTAATGTTCTAAAGCCAAAGAACATTACTACCCAGAAGTCTGTTGAGAAGCTGTTACTGCGCCGTCTTACAGATGATCTAGACCGCGCAGGGGACATATTTTCTGTTCTTGAACCAAAAATAGATTTGTCCACTAATGCTTTACAGCCCAGTGAATCCCTTTCTACTCCAAAGCAGCTAAAGGAAAACAAAGGGTTCCTGCAAAGTTGCATTGAAACATCATCTTCAAGTGGTAATAAGCTACTTTCAAGATTTAGTGGCTCCCACATTACAGATCTTGTTAGTCCTCCAGTACTGAAGAAAGTAAAGAACAGGGTATTGCATGAGAAATATGTAAACAAATTGCGCTGTAGGGAATCTAGGAGAAGAGCAGCATCTGAGAAGATAATTGGCGAAGGAAGAAGCATAAAGAGAAAGGATGCAGTTAAAGCTGCAAAATTTGCCTTGGTTTCTGAAGCTAGAGATGCTATCAATAAATTTCGTGAGTTGCAAGTCAATGTCATGGATAACTGCTGTAGTTCTGATGAAGATAACGATGATGACATTCAATTGGAAGATGAAAGTGAATAGGTTCTTTCTAGTGAAAATTATTGTCTAATTGCTATGGTAGTTTGATCTGTACTTTTAGAAAATTATAGTCTGTTCTGTAGCCTACTGAATCTGATGTTTTGAAAAATCAGACTCTGTAGGATTGTTCTGTTGTTAATATTAGTGTGTAATATACCCATTTTTTCATTATTTGAGTATGAATTTGTTTTGACAGATAACACTTCTAAACAAGAAAATAAGAACAAATTAACTTTTTCATTAAATTAGCTTATACATTTAAAAAAATTAAAGAAAATCATTTATTTTTTAGGATAATTTAAGGTTGTATTTTGGATTTTCTTTCACTTGATCTTATCTTAGAATTTTTTTAAAATTTAAATCTTTTGAAACTATTTTATTCTAATAATAAATATTTTTTAATTTACTAAAAAATTGATATAGTATGATTTTGTTTTTAAGTAAATTTGTAAATTTTAAAATATCTATCTATAAAATAAAACTTAATCTAAATTGTATATTTTTTTATTCCACGATTTAATTATGCATAATTATAAAATTAACCCCATCCAATTTATCCCTACAATAAAATTTAAAAATATGAGAATTTGATTTATTTTTTAATAAATATTTTATTTTATAATTATGATTAAATTTTCTTATTCGTGGCCAGTATCCATGATCACGATCACGGATAAGAAAATTCAGTATAATAACCATTTTAGAAATTATTATTTTAAATAATAATTTCCGTGCTAAAAATATTAGAATCCTAATTCAATTTTATTGATTTCCTTCTTCGTTATGATTATTTATGTCTATTATCCTTTGTTTGTCATCATTATCTATACTTTGTTTGCATTATTTATCCTTTGTTTGCACTATCTATATAACCATTGATTCTTCGTTTTCTAACTCATACTTTAGAAATAATCAAATTTAAAAGTAATAAAATGCAAATTATTTGATATACAAAATGTGACAGTCTTGAAAATAAAGATCAGAATATACTTGAATTTTAAGATTGTTTGACCCATGATTTGGATTTATCCAAATATTAAAACTATAAGTTATAAAATAATGTATTGCATGTGATTGAGAAATTAAATCGAAAAATCGAATGTGAATTTCGAATTGCATATGTTTAGTAATTCTTGGTTGTTCATAAATTGGCAAAGTGAATTTTGATAATTATAAATTAGTTCCAAAGAGTTGAAAATTACATGGAATTGAATATGTCGTTAAAAGTACGTGTAACTGGAACAACGGTTTTATCTCACAAAAAATCTTGGTCAATTTACCTTGTCGATTTTTCAATTAGTATATAATGTTAGACCAATTGATAGATTGGGTAAAATGAAAACGAATTACAGATACAAGGTATAGAGAGTTATCTACCAGTAGTGTAATGAATACATGCTCAAGAGAAAATATAAATATGCTAATTAAATTTTACTTTCCCAACTATTATTTCACATTCTTTGGCATCATACTAAACTAATATTCACTTATTGTAGTTTTTTCTTTCACAATAAGTTCATGCATCCCTTTATTTCATTGCGATGCCATGTTGAAATAATGCAAGCTTGGTGAAACATTTTTTTTTCTTTTGTTTGAGAACTTGAAAAAAGTACTTACTTTACACCAGTTATAAGAAGGCAGAGAAAGTGGAGTTGCCTTTGGAGACAATGTGTTGCAAAGTAGAACTTCTATCCTTGCCAAGTTCCACATTGAGAAAAACTCAATAAGAGTGCATGTGACTAGGAGTCATACCATTGTTAACCTTGAGGAAAAAAGCTTAAGCTCATATGAAAAAAGAGTTCCTCTCATTTTTCTTTTCCCTTCACCAACATTGTCAACTCTTCATGAACCATGACATGAGAACATATAATATGATTGCAAGAATGTAAATAAAACAAAGTAAAGCGTTATTGATTCAATTAGGAAAATTGGGATTGTGGTTTATCATTTTCACTCTTTTGTATTTTGAAAAGCATGATAATATTCTATCTTTGATTGATATTGATGTCCATGTAAAATTCATTTCTATTGATTCCTCGCATATAAAATTATTAAGATAGTCTTCTAAATATCGATTTCTCGCATATAAAATTATTAAGATAGTCTTCTAAATATCGATTTCTCGCATATTTATAAAAACTCTTTATCCTTACGGAAAGATGTTTGATATCAATTAACATTTCAAATATATTCCTAACATTCAAATATGTTAAGCATTATCATTTAGATTAGATACTTATAAATACTTTTCAGACAAATCTAAGGATCAAAATCAATAAAACCAACATTAAGAATAAAATGACAATATCAATCATCGATCAAGAATAAAATATATTATACTTAAATATCACCTCAATACATAAGAGTTTGAACAAATTATTCTCAATCTCAAAGGGTAGAATTAGTCACTCATGTTAGCCATTATAAGCATGAAAAGCAAGAAAAAAAGATCCATGATGTTTTTGCTTGACGACCACGTCCTGTAGAGTTTTCTATCACCTTCTATTCTCCCAATGATTTCTAGGATTATGTCTCATGCTTTCTATTTAACCTAATTGGATAACAAGTTCTTTAAAATGAGATCTCATATTTAAGTCTTGAGTCTTGATTGTTCTATATTATAACTGCTAAAAGTAGGGGAAAAAAATAATCTTTTACTAAAATGTGAGTGAATGTGAGATGATGGAATTTTTTTAAAAGATTCTAAACTAGTCTGTGACTATGTAGTTATTAAAGTAACTTTTTTTAAGTTTTATATGTGAAAATTTCTAAGCACAAAAGAAGTAGTTTACAATGTGAGTATTAAAGTTACCTCAGGAAAGGATTCATTTTAGTTAAGAAAATGATTTCGACTTTATTGTTGTGTTTGTATATTAAGACAGAAAGGATATAGGTGAGAAGAAAGATTAAGAAAAATTTAATAAAAATGTGAAAATAAATTTAAGTTTTATTTTTAAATAAAAATTATGTGCCACTTAAAGAATACTTATAATTATTTTTAAATAATTGTCTTGATCAAGTTATATTATCCCTCACAAATACTTATGGTGTCCAGCAAGTGGTAAATTGATCCAAATATAATAAAAGAATTTGTATAATATTAATTGTAAATCAGAGATAAATATGAAAGATTTTATGAGAAATTACAAGTGTTAATTTCAAAATCTTAAATTAAGTAAAGATGAATAAATATAAAGAGAAAGATCTATAATTCTATCACTTTAAAATTTTAAATTAAAAATAGTATATTTCTTACATGAGAGTTGACTCATAAGTCATTATTTTTAAAACTCAAATTTTATATGTAGTAGAAGGACCATAAAATTTAGTTTTTCACTTAGTGAAAATGAATTGTTCAAACATATTACCCATGTGATTGTCGTTTATGTTTAATATTTGGACCACTTGCATGTGCAAGTTATCATTTAAACAATGTATGTACTTTTTTTTTTCTTTCCTAGGAAATGGAAATGGGGTATGTGTCACCTATGGTAAAATTGTGCACAAGCCCTACCAATTTAACATAAATTAATTTTAATTTATAAAGATTTTTTCCCTCTAAAAGAGTTTATGGAAAAAAACTATCAAAAATAAATCTTAAAAATAATTGAAACTTTGAAAGCATAAGCTTTTTTTTAGCTTCCTTCCAAGAAAATATTTATAAGTTTTCTAATGGCCTTTTGGGTGTAGTAGTTGTATCTATAAGAACTAAATTAGAAGTTGACTTTAGTTTTTTTTTTTTTAATAATATTCAATTTCTTTTCTTTTATGTTGGAGAAAAGTCCAACACACATATTTTTTTTAATTAAGTGTTAAAAATAATTAAGTATAAAATATGGTCATACTTTTTCTATAAGACAAAAGTGTTTGTTCAAAGTGCAAATTAAGTAAGACGTAAGTGTTTAATCTGTCATACGATACGATACTATGCAGTCTTGCTTTTATGTTTGATAAGCATTGTGAAACACATATGATACATGTATAGTTTTAAGTTAGCATAGTTTCATGAATATTCATATGTTTAATCTATATTATAGGGAATGTTTGTCTCTTATATCTAATCAAGGAGATCCAAAAAAAAGGTTATATTATATCGATAATTTTTGAAACTTAAGTTAAAGTTGTTTTGCTTTAACAACTTCCAAGTGCTTGCTTTATTAACCTAAAAAATATCATCTGCTTTAGACAACTTTGTCTTTTTTACAAGTAAAGACATTCTCCAATAAGCGATAAGTACATCTAACTATCAAGATATTACTTAAAGAATAGCAGAACATTTAATGCATCTTCTACGCCCCAGTTCATCAAATGTAAGGAAGACATTTAAGTAAGTATGAAGTTGTACAATGGTCAAAAAAGGATTTGCAACGAATCTTTTTCTTTTGTGCCTATATAAAATTCTTCATCGAGAAGAAGAACAAGAGAGTTTGCATTGCATAAGTGAAAAAACATTGTCAAAATCTTTTGAGCCCTAGAATAACTTTAGGAGAAGACAATTGTGTTTTTTTATAAAACCAAAAAAGAGGGTTTAATTTTGTAATGTCAAAAGACGCAATCTATATCTAGTGAGAAAATCTCATGACCTTTTAATCACACCCCAAAACAATTTCTTTATCTTAGCTAATATTAACTTGTTAAACAATAAACGTTAGTCAAGATTGACTTATTGTTAAACAATACTCATATGTTAGTCAAGAGTGACTAGAAGCCGAAAAAATACTCTTGTATCTTACAAGATAGTGGAAGTCGAACAGTTATTTGAAACTATTTAAAAACTAGACATAATTTGTGTTGTAAAAAAATATCTCAAGTAATTTCTTCTCTTCCTTATCTTATTCTATTGCATGTTACAATTGTTGCAATGATATAAGAAGGAAAAGTTTTAAAACTTAGTTTGAGAAAATTCTTATTAGTTCATTTGACCAATAAAAATATATTGTCTGGTTACATTTTTATATGATACTTATGAAAATCTACCAAATTTTTTTAAAATATAATTTAATCATCTCTTCTTATGTTTTACTTTTACACTTTATTTTATTTATTTCTATAAAATTATCCTTAATTAGAAATTTTTTAGTTAAATAAATAATAAGTGGAATGTATACAATTTTTAGGTAATTTAATAGTCTAACTTTATCTAATAAACAACCTTTTACAAACTTATTTTGACTATTCACACAGTAATAAAGAATAATATTAGAAGGTAAAAAATTAAAGATCTATTTTTTATAAATAACATGCCAATAATATATTTTAACACTTAAATAAGACATTGTCTATGGTAAGAACAAAAGATAATACACTAGGTAACACAATGTTTATATATTACACTAAACAATATATAGTTTAGATTATACAAAGCAACATGTAAACAGAGTCAAGTGCTTTAATGACCATAAATATTATTTAATTTTTTTTTGTTGAAATTTTCTATGTTGTCTTTTCATTATTTATGAAGAAAGAGACTCTTCACAAAAAGGCAAAGACACAAGGTATTAAATAAATGACCTTGAAATCTTGAGTTTTAAAAGTAAATAAAGATGTGGATGGGGAATGTGTAATCATAATTTTTTTTGTCTTTATTAACAAGTATAGAATACAACCTAAAAATTAGTCTTAACATCTTAACTCATTATTTCTAATAATAATTCATAAAACACTTAAAAAAGACTATGTGTGAACTGTTTTATCCTTTCTAAAGTACTCCTAACTAAGAAATATGAGTTTATATTTCATATTTGTCTTGATCAAATATGGTTAATAATATATTATTTTTATTTCTTAAGAGTGAGTACCCCAAATAGGTTACTAGATAAAAAATACTTGAGGTACTTGATTTAAGAAGGAATAAAACCAATACTAATAGTTTTGGACAAAAATAAATTCAATTATTAATATTTTTTCTTTAATAAATTTATTTTAGTCACTTAATTTAAAAAAATAAAATAAAAATCACTAACAAATAGGTAGAAGATATTCAAATGTATGAATACCACAATATGTATACCCTCCTCATTAACAAAATAAATAATTAAAATACATAATCTATTATCCTCCAATAACCATTTGTTGTTGTTCTCTAATATTTTTTTTCATCAACATTCGCGAAAATAATGATAATGTTTTCATTAAAAAGACGAATTGAAAATCATTATAATATATTATATTATGAATATTTTAACAATAATATATATTTTTAGTATGTAATCGCTTGTGTAAAAAATATAATTTATATAGATGTAATTGATCATTTTATGAGAATAATTAATTAGATAAAAAATGTTTTATTACTATTTATATGTTTTAATTATTATTGTGATAATAAATAATTAAAAAATTATTCAAATAAAATAAAATAGTTATTTCACTCACCACCTCATTTCCACTCTAATTTATTTAATTTAAATAATTTTCCTTTTTCACTCATTTTTTTTTTACTTTCCATTAATCATTCAATGTGTTATATGGAACACTTCCTTTTCTCTCTCCATTCATTTGACTGTCCTTTAATTGGTTAAAATGTCATTCGTGACACCTTTTAACATAAAGTGTTTGGACCATATTGTACTATGTTTTTACTATTTATAAACATTGGATAATTTTATTTCACAAGTGATTAATAATAAGTTAATATAATTAATACTATAAAATTGTTATAGTAGTTAATAACCATGTTAATCACATTAGATATTTCAATAATTCATAAGGGTATTAATTATTTATTAAGTTAACCATTGTTGAATATTTTAATAGCTTCATTACATTGTTAACCACATCAATAATGATATACATGCTCATATTAGTGGTAAGATAATCATATTTATACATGCTTAATTATTCATGTGCGATAATCAGTGACCACCTTTATTATACAGTAACAATTGACTTTAGACATGTTTCAATAAAATAAGTAAAACATTTATTGTGTTCATAATTCCCATTATAAAATTTCATAATGTAATATTTATGATACAGTAACAATTGACTTTAGATATGTTTCAATAAAATAAGTAAACCATTTATTGTGTTCATAATTCCCATTATAAAATTTCATAATGTAATGTTTATTGAAATAAGAGAGTATTATGTATTTAAATAGATTTAATTATCTTTTCGTCTTAACCATTATTTTTTATTTTATTTTATTAATATAAGATTTAATTAAATCGTTCAGTTTAAAAACTAACAAAGTGATTTTTTAAATTTTAATAAATTTCTAAAACATATAATATGACGACTTTTCTATATATTTTAATTGACCAAATTAATTTTATAAACGGTAAGTATAGGTTTAGTATAAAATATAGTAAATTAAATCATCAATATATGTTTAACCATTTCACGGTTATGGTTAATTGGATAGAAATAAATTATGATATTAGGTTTTTAAATATTAATATATTTAAATTAAAAAAATATTACTAAATTAAGTTTTAAATATTTATAAACTTGTATACTTTTAATTAATTTTTTTTTAAAATTATTTAATTAAATGTTTAAAATATTTTTTTTTATATTTTTGGGCATTTTGTTTTCAGATTACTATTTAATGTTTTTTTTTTTCATTTTCAATTCGTAAATATATTTGGGTTTTCTCTCTTTCCTCTTTTCCAATTCACCACTTATTCGTTAACTTGTTTTTGAGAAATTAAAAAAATAGTCGAAAAAACATAAATAACAATTCAAACAACATAATATCTAGATCGAATTAAAATAATTATAACCATTTCAATAAAAATAGTGAAATTTATGAATTAATTAAAGCATAATTAAACTTATTTTTAATAAAAAAAATATTAAATTAAATATAATAAATAATAGAATAAGAAGGTGAAAAGTTATTTTAATAACAATCAAAGTTGTTGGAAATTTCAATGTCAAATATAAGAATATTTAATATTTAATAATATACAATTGAATAGTATATCATTAAATGTAAAATTTATAAAATAAGCTGATATTATTTATATGTATTTAATAATATATAATTAGATGTAAACTTTATTTTCTAAATTAATTTTATTTAATAATATATAAAGATGTAAATTTTATTTTATAAATCGAATTAGAAAATAAAAAAAAATTAATAATATATAATTAAATATAAATATTATTTTATAAGATTGAATTAAGTTAATAATTTTTCTACACTTTTAAAGTTTCTAATAATATTTGTACAGGTGATGATATTTGGGAAGAATATAATGGAAAGTTTGAAAACAAAAATGAAAGATGTATTGTTGATGAGTGATGAAGATAAGCAGATAAACCAAAATGTGGTTGAACTGAAAGATTACATGTTGAAGAAGAAAGGAAGGTTTTGATCATCTATGACAAACACATCTATAGTGATAAGGGCTATTGATTGGATCATTCCCTTCCACAGGAACCAGCTCAGCTCTGCATTTGTACTTGCATCCTTTACATTCATTGTAAGTGCAACTTGGTGCTGTTGATCCAATCATAGCTCTCCATGATTTCCTCATTCTCCATGCTTCATTCCCACCCTATATATCAATCATTCCACAAACACTTAGCAAACAAAAAACAACACAAAAGAAAAGAAGTTTTTCAATTTGATCATAACCTTTATTCTTTGATCTCTCTCAGAGGACTCCAACACCCTAGCTTCTGTTTCATTAACTGCAGCAGCAACAAATAGTGTCACAGATTTCATGAAACACATAGAGATTCTGAGTTTTGGTTACTCCAAACAGTTGAATGCCAAAAGGGTAAGTACAATGGCACACCCTTATGATTTAGCTCTAACCAAACAAAAAATGGTTGACAATATATAACATGCAACAGAAAGCATGTTTCAGCAGCTTAATAGGAAAAAATCATTAGAATAAACTGATAACAGATAAAAAAAAAAGATATGAAGAGCACAGAGAGATAAAGCATTAGGACAAAAGAAGAAATGAAGATGTGGAACAAGAAGAAGATTGCATTTGCATGAGTATGACCTTGCATTAGCTGAGAAGCAAAAGTGAAGGCCAAGAGTATGAAGAAAAGCTTAACTAGTTTGGTGAGTTGTTCCATTATTGTGTGGTGGAAGAGTTTGAAGAGGGTGTAAGCATAAATGGAGAAGATGTTAGAGAGAGAAAGGGAGGAGAGAGAAAGGGTGGGGTTGATAGCAATAAAGAAATAGGGTAAAACCTGCAAAAGTGACAGAGGAAGATGATGAAGAGAAAGCATAGCCGACAGATAGCCCATTGTGACCAACTCCTGGGGAATTCTAGACTCAACTACAGTTACTACATTGCCCATACCATAACTCCACTTATTAGATTTGACTTTTTTTAAGTTCAAAAATAAATATAAATTATTATATTTTTTTTATAAAAGTTTTTTTTAATATTATTATACCACTTGATATCTCACTAACTCAAATAATAACAATTATCTATCATTTCAGTACCTAAAAATCACATAAAAAAAATTATTAAAAAAAATATAAAAAAATTAAACCAAAATTCATATCTTAATATACTTATTCATACTATATCTATTCATAAAAAATATACATTATTATTTCACTCACATAAATATTTTTTTAAAGAAATTTAAACAATGTGAAATTTCTTAATTTTCATATGAATATAAAATAGATCAATAAATTTATTATCTTAAAATTTTATATTAGAGATATTATTTTATTTTTTTATATATAAAATTTTATGATTTATTAGTGTTGAATTTTGTAGTGTTGTTATAATAAATTTATTATCATGATGTTTTGGATTAGAAATGTTATTTTATTTTCTTATATATAATTTTTATGATTTATTAGTGTTGAATTTTTATTTATATTTTTAAAGAACATGTAGATGAGGAATCCTTTATATTTGAGGATTCTTAAATAAATAAAAAAATTATAGTATAAATTTACTTTTGTATCTAAAATGAAGTTAACTTCCAAAGGATAATTTTCCTAAAATATTAAGAAATCATATGGATGTGTAAATTTTGGTGAATGTGATGTTGTCATCTAAAACATTAAATTAATGAAGTTTCCATTTTCCATAAACCGACAGACAATAAGTAAGTGCACAAAATACGAGCTTAGGAAGATGGTGCTTCTTAATTTTCTTTCTTCCATTAATCTATTTTCTACACATTTAATTATACCCCTCATCTTTAAAATCTCATAGCAGAAAAATTATAAGATCTTTGTTTTAATAATTTTAATAATATAGTTTTATATGATTTATCTCTTGAACTTATAATCCTTACAATGGGAATTATATTCATTTTTATTGTATGAGTCATATATTAAGTCATAAAATTAAACTTATAAAAAAATTCATAAAGCATGCTTATTTGATATAAAATTAGAATCTTAAATAAAATCTTTATACATAAGAAGAAAAAGATATAAAAATATCTTAAAAATGATGTCACACAATAAAAACATCTTCTTACAAATAAACAACACAGGTAAGATTTCAAGATATAAAAATAAATATTTGTTTATCTTAAAAGTATTTTTTTTCTCAAAATGTTAAAGAGTAAAATACTGAAACAAATGTTACAATAAAATTTTGAAAAATAATATGACTTAATTACACTTATTAAAAAGAAAATTAAGTCTATTTGTTAAGTCTTTAAATAAAATAGAATGTGGTGAAGGTGTATATTTAGATATGGTGGTGTATGACTAAGCGTGTGGGACAATGAATCAAATGCCCGACAACTTATGGCCAGGGTTGAGCCACCCATTTCATTTTTAAATCATTGCAATTCATTCATAGGTTATACTAATGAAAAACCTATAATAAAAAACAAAAGTAATGTTTGTGTTAACACGATTGTGATTTCTTGAATAAGGCAATTTTTCTCTCACAAGCAATTTTAATGTCTTTGGTGGGAGACAATCTTAATTGTTAATTGATTATCAAAGGAGAGAATAGTTGGTTGAAGAATGTAAGTTAACCATTGAACCTCACAAGTAGTTGCTGTTAAATCTTTATATTTTGCTTCAGATAAACTCTTAGAAATTGTTTACTGTTTCTTGGACTTTTAGGAGATAAGAGACTCGCCAAAAAAAAAACAGAAAAATCAGTTATAGATTTTTGAGAGTCAGGACAAGTGGCTCAATCTGAGTCACTATAAGCTTTTAAATGAAACTTGGTGGGTGCAGAGACAAATTGATTAAGATTGTTAACGTTGAAGGAAATGTCAAGTCTAGTGTTTGTAAGGTAGATTAATCGTCCAATAAGTCTGCAGTATCCTAAGATTTCGTCTTCGTTGAGTTGAATTCCTTCAGTTGAAGAGAGGCAGGAAGAATGAGCTATAGGTGTAGGCATAGGAGTGCAGTCTTGCATACCCGTTTTGTGAAGAATATCTATAGTGTATTTTCGTTGACTAAGATGATTCATGAACTATTGTGGGCTACCCCAAGGCCTAAGAAGTAGGTGAGGTCTCCCATATGGTTATATGAACAATCTCAACATGATCATTCACAGTAAGCACAATATCATCCAAATAAACAAGAGTAATAGTAATGTTAGTGTCATGACGTTTTAAGAATAAAAAATGATAAACAAAAGATAAAATGTAGTTTTGTGAAATTAAGAAAGTTGACAACTTTTCATACTATTGTCTTCCAGCTCGTTGAAGGTCATAGAGAGACCGCTGAAGTTTACAAACACTGTTGTTAGAGAGAAGAAGACCAAGGGAGGCTACATGTAAACTTCTTCATGCAAGTCTCCATGTAGGAACTTATTATTATCATCCAATTGTGAGTAGCAATAAGAGCAAGAAGGAGACGAAGAGTAGTCAATTTTGCAACCAGTGCAAAAGTATCCAAGTCAAGACCTTCCAACTGAGTGTAACCTTTGACAAATAAACGTGCCTTATAATGGTCTACAGACCCATTTGATTTGTATTTAATTTTATAAATCCTTCTACAACCAATAGTCTTCTTGCCAGGTGGAAGGGAAGTAATTTGCCAGGTATGATTGGCATCAAAAGCATCTAACTCAACTTTCATTGCTTGCTGCTAGCAGGTTTGCTTTGAGGCTTCATTATGATTGCATGACTCCATATGGGATGAAATGGAAATAATCACATGCTTAAAACTAGGTGACAAAGCATGGTAGGAAACATAATTGTTAAGAGGATAGTGAGAACTTACACTGTTTACAGCAGACAAATCAATTTGAAATTCTTCTAAATAAGTTGGAGGTCTCCTTGATTGTGATGAGCACCGAGGAGGAGGATCAACAACATTTTCAATATTGGTGGTTCCAATAATTTTAACAATATAAGATGCAGTCGAAAAAGAGAGATCACATTGGAATCATAATTGGGAGGAAGAGGTAAAGACAAATTGTTTGGACTCTTTTGAATATCATTAGTCAATTGATATGGAAAATGAGTTTCATGAAAGATAACATGCATTGAGACCTCAATTCTATGATTTTTAAGATTGAGAGAGATATAACCTTTTGTAATATGCTGAAAACTAAGAAAAATACCATGGACAAAATGTGCATTTAATTTCTTTCTATGTGATGTGAGAGTATTAGAGTAGAACAAACACCCAAAACATGTAATTTGAAAGATCACAAAGATTTTCATTTAGTTTTTCATAAGGAGAAGGATTTTGTAATTGGGGAGTAGGAGTACAGTTAATTAAGAAAGGGACATGTTGAAAAAAAAATTCCAAAATAAATGAGGTAAATAAGCTTTCAAAAGCAAAACATGAGTCAGATTTAAAAGATATTGATATTTGCGTTCTATAATGTCATTTTATTCAAGGGTTTCAACACAAGGGGTTTGATGAACTATACCTTTAGCAAAAAAATAATCTTTCATAGAAAATTCAGCATCATTATCAATTCTAATAGTTTGAATATTAGTTTTAAAATGGTTTTCAATATAAGCAACAAAATCGACTATATGACTACAAATTTCATATTTATTGTGCAAAAAAATGGTCCATGTAAAGCGAAAGAAATCATCCACAACAGTAAAAAATACGGAAACCTTGCATAGAATTTACAAAACACGAACCCCAAATATCCATATGATTCAACTCAAAAAAATTTGAAGTACAAGAACTTCTTAAAGTAAAAGGAAGCTTCTTCTGTTTGGCAAGATGACAAGTATCACAAACATCGAAATTCCTAACAGAAATATAAGGGTATTGAGTGCTCAAAACCATTAATCTTTCATTTTGAAAGATATCCCATTCTATGATGCGACAAATTTATGTCTATAAAAATACAGTGTAAAGTATGAACATTATGAGGTGTAATAGTATTTTTAAAGGCAAAATATTCGAAAATAAACAATCCAGTTGTAACATAAACTAAATCAATCCTCTCTTTGGTTTGATTATCATGTATCACTGTTTATGGACGGAAAAAATTAAATTGCAATTCATATTAGAACACAATCTAGAGTTGGAAATCAAATTGAAAGCAAATTGAGAGATATACAAAACATCAGTAAGGTAAAATCTGTGATTAAAGACAATAGTGCCATAAATTTTAGCAAAAACATTTGGTAAACTACTTTGAACAAATGTTATACTTTTATATGTAGTAAAGACAGATAAAGAGGTGCAAACATGATCTATTTCTCTTGAATCTAAAATCTAGTAATTTTCACTTTTCTTTATACCATTGAAAGCATAAATGTTACCAGTTGGAGATTGTTTGGTGTGTGAGATCAGCAGTTTTTTAGAACATCCAAGCCCAAGAGCGACTAGTCTTTCCAATTGTTGAATGACCCATAGTTTAAAAAGACTAACATGCACAACATGCTTGGAGTATTGGAATAAAATAATATTATTATTTGCTTGCAATTTGGATTTGAACCCAATACCAGTTACAAAGTATTAGCTTAACCACTAAGACAAATGAAACTTCTTGAAATATAGAGATTTTATTTTCATTTTATTTACTTACAAATGAGAAAAGACCTATAGCTAAATTTGTATTTATACATTGTTGGAATTTAGAATGAAAGACAAATATTTTGGCAATTTAAGAGAGAATATTTCTTTGCTAGGGTTTTTTCCTACATCTTGCGATCTTATCAAGAATCCACTAAATCTTGTGGCGATCATCCTTAGGCTTATCAAACTTTGTTTGTGACGCCTTCCTCAATCTAGGTTTTATATTGTTACTATTTTTAATTGATTTTGTTCTGTAACCCTAAATTTCTATTTCTGTTGTCAGTTCTATTGGGATTCATATCAGGGTATCTATGGTTTTTGTAACAACTGTCAACCGTACGACATTTATACCACAGTGAGTACACATTTTTTTGGTTATTTTTATAAGTCCTATTATTTTATCCAGGAAATCCAACTTTACGAAAACACACAATCTCAATGTGACCATTTTTTTCACAAAAGGTACAAACAACAGGAACAGTTTTACGATTAGAATTAGGATTGTTTATATTAGTCATAGAAAAAAATTTATCCAGTTGACGTTCTTGCTAAGCCACAAGGGGAAAAGTCTTAGGTATAGGCGGTATGGGTTCCATTAAAAGGACATGAGACTTGATGTTGTGCTACTGTTCATTTAACCCACGCAAGAATTCAATAGCCCGATCCTCACATTTTGTTAGGCTAATAACCAAAGCAACAAAACAAGTACATTTGGTTTGACAGACACACACAAGATTAGGCATAAAATTGTCTAGTTCATCCCAAATGATTCTAAGCTTAGTAAAATATTTGGTAACTGATAAATCCCCTTGATTTAAATAAACTACTTTTGATTACAAGTTAGAAATTCTAGATAGATCTCCCTGAGAATATCTTGCTTTTAAATCAATCCAGATATCTATGGCCATATCCATCCATATTATAATTTGTCTAATAGGAGTAGAGATCGAATGCATTAATCAAGAAACAACCATGTTGTTACATATTTGCCAAGCCGAATACATTGGATGGTTCTTGGCTGGGAAGAGATGTGAACCCAGAATGAACTCCAATTTGTTCTTTGCACTCAATGTCGTCACCACTGATCTGCTCCAAGAATGATAGTTTGCAGAGTTGAGCACTGGTGATACCAAGGGAGCAACAGGATTTCCATTGGGATGCAGATAAAGAAAACTATTCGCCAATTGACTCTATTGATCGAACAATGTTAGTTGCGCTGAATGTTCTTCAGCCATACCTAAAGAAAGATAAAGAAATAAATTAGGGCAAGAAAACAAAAAATCAATGAAGGAAAAAATATTCAAATTCACAGCAGAGCTTTTCAAAATGAAGAACTCTAATACCATAATACAATTGTGATTTCCAGAACAAGGCGAAAAAGGTTGCAACAACACCAAGAGGAAACAAGCAATCCACGGTGAACAAGAGAGAAAAATGGAGCGTGAAGAATGCTGGAAAAAAAAAACATAGAGATAAAAAGAAAGAGTAAAGTAGAAACTGAAAGTGTATTCTATTAATCTATCTTGAAAAGTTTTCAGAAAAAGGTATGCCAAAGTAAAAACAAAGAAACAAAAATGAATGGGCTAAAAGAACACGACCTAGAGAAAAGAGGTTACAAGAAGTAAAATAGGACCCAACAATAAGCCCAACAATAAGGTTAACATGTGTTGTTAAATTAATTAGAACTAGTATTGTTATGAATTTGTTATTTGTAGGATTGTCGAGCTAAGATATGTGGAATTTATTTTTTGTTTTCTTCTTCCTTCTTCTTCTCAACGTATTTAATATTTCTATCAACATAATGCTATATTGCATTAAGTGAACCCAAAATATGATGGTTTGTTTATCTCTATATGAATATTGTACTCTATTGGTCGAAGATACATAGAATTATATTGTTAAATACATGTCGGTTCCATGAAACGATATCATCATGACTTACTAAGTTAGTGTAGAGTATATGTTGAAAAGACACAAAATCACATGGTCGAATACATTTTGGTCCCATGAGACAACATCAACATAACTAATCAAGTTTAATGAAATTAATCAAGTATGTCAGACTAATGAAATTTGTGCTAATCGGGTCCAACACTAAACCAGTAAATAGGTTGACCACATATAAGTCAAGATACGCATTTTAATAGCATTTACTGTTGAACAAGATGCTTTAATGTCTCCAAATCCAAGAGGAAAGCTTGAAGACCTTGTTGTTGGGTATGTGTGTTGTCTAGTTGTTTGAAACTTGTTAATTCACTCCTTAAGTTGATCCAAGTTCATTTGAATCTTTAACCTTTTGAAAATATGTGTTTTCTAAAAAGCTGTCAAAAATTCAACAGGTTG
>Ga0123342_1006078_pt1 | contig 16982 bp, 10 predicted proteins | sample Turbeawhitnodule_FD_89960 | JGI IMG/M metagenome (GOLD analysis project Ga0123342, IMG submission 89960) | Root nodule microbial communities of legume samples collected from Mexico - Turtle bean Mexico white nodule | ecosystem: Host-associated > Plants > Roots > Nodule | place: Mexico: Nepantla... | reverse complement strand
TGTTTTTGTTATGTTTTGAGAAGATTTGTATTAGGTGGGACTTGAAATTAAGCCAAGGTGGAGATTTGTTGATTTTGGCTTAATTCCAAGTCCCACATCGGTGGGTTCATTGTATGGGAAGGAGGTTTAAGGGTTATAAATTAACGTCTCCTCCTTCACTGTTAATAAAAAAGTTGTAATATCTTCTCTCATAATAAAAACAGGTTGTTTCTCGAAGATTAGGCTAAATTGGCCGAACTCCATTAACAATTTTCTGGTGTGTTTTTTCCTTTTTATCTCTTTCATTATTATGCTCTGTTTATTTAATATTATTTGTCGGATAGCTCGATTAGTGTTCTGTTTTAGTGGAAAAATTACCCGTTTTTCCCAACATTAATATCATTATTCTGATTCTATCTTACTCATTATTAACTTAAGTTTCTAAAACTCAGAGAAGCTTCTAGACCTCTGCATAGAGTAGGAAACAACCATTTGGAAAATTAAAAGGAAAAATACATATGGGTACTTGTTAAAATTTTCATTTCACAACAAGTGGTCATAATCAGTAGTAGGCGTTTGATTGTAGATATTAAACAGAAAAGTGATTCATGGGTCTCCAAAGGGTCCTTATCTTGAAGGCTTATAAGCAAATGACTGTCCCAGAGAAAATCTTAGTAAATATGAATATATAGCTCATAATGATAAACTGATATTTGGCACACTAGATTTTCAAATGAGCTTCAATTACGAAATGTTTTTAGTGATGTGAGCTTTCAACCATCCATTGGGATATGTATATATTTGGAACCTTCTTACTAAGAATGTAAATAGCGGCGAGTAATTTGCATACATACACATATGCATCTAGCTTAGTTTATAGTTCTTTTGATAAATCTCATCCACGTGTTTCCATGTTACATAGTTGAGGCCAATAGCCAATTTCTTCTGCATTACAATAGATACACAGCCATTGAAACACCAAAGCAAATCACTGGTGTAGTGATACTTCATTACTTTTGTAATTGGTCATTACTTAATCTTCACTAGATAACTTTTGATTGATCTCAGTGATCACTAGCGTATGAAGCCACGTGGTTCTTTCTATGACGTAGTTTGCTTGGCATCAAGTGTTAACTTGATGATTGAAAAATGAAATAACAGCATTGTATACAAAGTCCTTGGCATTGAACCCCATCACGTAGTCAGCGTGAGCATATTCCTTGATGAACTGGACACTGAGCTTGTCCACATCATGGAACTTGAGGTTATCAAGTAAATTCTGAACATCACGAGCATCTGAAAGTGCATCTCTGCCACCATAGCTAATGAAGAGAGGAAGGTCATGAGGGATATTGGAAAGGTTGTAGATAGGAGGGAATACGTCTCCGTAATGCATAATATTATAATCTGGTCTCACATAATTAAATTTTGTCAACACCCCACGTCTTACAGCTGCAAAACATTGTAATATAAGCTTCCTTGATCAGTATAAAAGCAATTGAATTCAGAACACCAGAAACGAGTTATGTTGGTAGATGGGAAAATCTTACTCTGAGCCAAGTGCACCATATTCTTTGTTGATGTTGACTGAGGTTCATTCCTCAAGAATATATCAACAGTTGAAGAATTGAGGCAGCAATTTTTACCTAAATAGGACATCACAATCCGATCACAGATATAGTCAGAAAACATTACAGTTTAATTTATGGTTTAACCAAGTTTTCAGTGGAAATATGGAGATTTTCAGTTTTAATTCTTTAAATTATTTGGGATTTTGATTCTCTTTAGTTTTTTTAGATGATCACTATTATCAATTCTTTAAAACTAACATTCACCATACTTAGTGGTATTAACAATAATATTAAACCTTGATTTACTTCTAAGAAAAATGTGTCCAATAATATATGATGCTTAATTAAAAATCAAATGATTAGGCAAAGACATAGACCAGTTATTTCAGTCATCAAGTCATAGCAGTCTATCCCAGGGTAAGCGCAGAGAGACTTGAGGAAGGCATCAACAGTTAACCTATACAATGCATGGAGTTGGTAAGAATCATGGTTATGGTTTAAAAGTACATATAAGGAGACAACTTCATTACCCTTTTGGATTGAATTCTGCCAGACCGAAGAGGGTAGTGACCTGTTTGGCAAAACAAAAATCATTTCCCAGAATCAACAAATGTGTCTTCATTTATGTGTGTATGAACATGATTTCACAGTAACAAGAGGTGCCACGTACCTCACCAACGAAGGACTTAGCTGCAATAACACCAAGTGCTGTGTTCATGTGGCTTAAATACGCTATAGGGCTCAACAAGGCTGCTGATTTCAGCTGGTTAACCAATTTCCCTTCGGAAAAGGATGCTAAAGCTGTCAAAGTTCCCTGCCAAACATGGCCTATCACTTTCAGACTAAATTCTACTCTTTATCTTTAACTAACAACTTTCTGATCAAACATTGTTAAAATAAAGAGTTTAACATTATGAATATGAATTAGAAATCACGAGAACATAACATATATGATAATTTATATTAAGATTGTAAGAAAAGTTGAAGCAATTAATAAGTTCGAAATGCAATATTACCAAGGAATGGCCAACGTAATTGATCTTCTGCTGCGTTTGGGTGAATACATAATTAAAGATGGCTGGTAGATCATAGGAGACAAGTTCATCCCAAGACCAATTCCAAAAGGCCTGGGTGATTGATATAGAAGAGTTAATTTAGCATATTAGAGGAAAAACAGAAGAGAAGATAACCTGAAAGCAGGAGAAAAACAAAAAAACAAAGACCAACCGGGCTAGAGGGGTCCAATGAGATGTGTCGGCGGCTAAATCTGGTTCCTCTGCTGTTAGCAATCCAAACGTCAAAGCCATTATCAGCTAAAATCAAAGGTAGGTCTTGCTCTGGAGGGTTCAGAAGCCATGTCATACCATCCTGCATCCATGGTATTGTAAAAGTATTGTAACAAGTTTTAATTTTCTCCTACTAGACATTTTTTTCTCCCTAAAAACTACAGATTAAAGTTCTTACCACAGGTTTAAGAAACAAAATTATCTACTATAATAATAGCAAATTGTAATTATTGTATTATTTTAATCAATCAATAAATAAGTATATAACTATATGTAGAGACTATATAAGATTTGGTCGACACTTTTTTTTTTCTATTTGCTTTCATAACTTTATCTATAATTTTTTATTTTAAACCTATAATTTCACTTTTTAAACCACATTCTTTCAAGCACTCACTTTTATTATTTAGCTTTTATTATTAACTTTGTATTTAAACATTGGGGAGGATAGTAAATTTTTTTATGAAAGTGTGGTAATTTTCTTTTTTAATTAAAATAGGATTGTTTTAAAAAAATTATGAATATGTGAAAAGTTGCATCAAAGTGATACCATTTTTTTCCATTTCAAAGTGTTACGTTAACACAACTTTTTTATATTTGTGTGTTTTTTTTAAATAATCTAATTTTATTAAAAAAAGTGGAAAAATTATCCCACTTTCGTACAAAATTTGGACAGTGAAGTATTTTTTTTTTTTGTTAATTAATGAGTATAATTATGATAGAAATTAAACACAAGTGTAGTAAAAATTAAAGTAAATTATAATACGAAGAACAAGATCTTCAAAATTTTAAAGTGCACTTCCATTTAGTGGGGGTCATGTTCCATGCTATCTTGGTTGGGAAGAAGGCAACCTTGATAATCCATGTGACAGAAATACATAATAACCTTAATTTGTACGCATGACATGAGTGCGGTTTCTATCATTGCTTAAGGGTTGAGAATGTGAATATAGCTTTTTCAATTTTACAAGCATGCTTTGTTAGTGCTTGATCAAGGAAATATGAGACTATTCAAAAAAAAATTTAATACATTTTGTTTTATTAGAACAATATTGACACTTATCATGGGTAACATGGCCGACACTTACACTGTGTCTCTTTATATATATATTTCATAATATGAAAAGGATCATTTCAGGGGTTTCTGAAAATTATGAAAATGAAGAAAAAAAACACATAGGATATTGATGCTTTCATACACTTTGTCGTTAATTCGAAGCCCCGATGATTGTGGGAGTATACAAAGAAAAGTAACAAAAGAAAAAAGAAAAAAACAAATCATGATTTTTTTACTTTGAAACATGTCTAAAGGAAATCAAATTCATATGACGCGGAATTCAACAGCTGGATCACACTCATTGACAATGGTCAACGCTTGTTGACCCTCATTTAATCAAATGAATGCATGCTTTAACTAAAGAGTAAAGTAATAAAATTGCTTTTTTTTTACAAAAGAGTTTAACATTTATAAAGATGATTAATAAATGTTTTATCTTAACTAAGATAAGACTTATAGAAGAGATGGATTGAAAAAAAAAACTTATTTTAAAATAATCTATTGTGATGATTGCACCTTTTTATTGCTTAATTGTAACGTCACTAAAGAAAGTGTAACTTATAGTAATGCGTTAAGCAACGAGACATATGAGCATCACGTAATTTATTTTGACAGACGCCGAACTTTCGCCACCTTATCATAAACCTGTGGTAACGTTTGTTTCAAGAATGGCAAACGGTGTGAAATTAATGAATGCAGGGCAAAAAGGAATAAAAAGAGAATAAAATGTTGCGTGAGAAGAAAAAAAGTTTAAAAAATTATTATAAAAGAGATGCAAAAAATATTAGATTTAAAAAAAAAATCAAAACATATAATTTTGCCCTTCTAATTCATGCTGCACTAAGTTTAGGTGGAAAGAGAAGAAAGAAAAAAAGAGAAAAAAAAATATCCGAGATATATATAATTAAAAATAATGTATAGAAAATTTAATGAACATAAGATCATTAAAATAGATGTATCTGTTATATAACCTTTCAAAAATTATTTTTTGAAGCTATCTCAGCATTGTTATAAACCGTTTATCCTAAATACTATAACAAAACACGTAAAAAAAATTATGACGCACTGCTTCAAAGGTGTTTGATGGGTAGATATACATAATGTAGGAGATTACATAATTAAACTTTTTCATTAAGAGAATGGTATAGACATAATCAAGTATCGAACAATGAAGAATTTAAAAAGTTTAATTTTACCTAACAGTTTAAAAAGCTGAAGAGCTTATTAGTGTGTTTAGATTCCATAGAAAGGTGCAAGAAAAGGGTAATTGAATTTGAAAGTAGGGAACTGGGTAGATGCATATATAATATAGAGTTTCCCACTTACCACTAGAACTCCGTGTTGTATGATCACTGGTTGTTTCCTGGTTCTGCTACCACTGCCATTAGCACGACCTTCTGGGATCCTTTGCACACTCAGAATATATCCATCATTGGTTGTAACCTGTAAAAATGTCTCACTATTTTAAGTCTGAACTTCATTTATTTTGATCATATATATCTCCAAACACCACTGCAAAGCATTTGTTTAGAGTGTATTACCTCGTGTTCTTGGCACTTGTATCCATGCAGAATGACAGAAGAGGAACATATACCATACACGGGAGGGTTGATATTTCTGCCATGAGAGACTGTTGTGAGGACCAAGAAAAGAGTGAAAGCAGCAAAAGACATTGAACCTTGAAGAGCCATGTCTGTGAGATGGTGTATCTATTAAAGGGTTGGGATTGTGGTGTTGATATGTATGAGACTGAATGAAACTGAATGTTTATATAGGGTGTGGGACAAGATAGGTGAAGAAAGAGACTGTATGAAACTGAAAAAAAGGGAACACCAAAAGATGGGAAAACGGTTTTGTTTGATTCCTCTCTTTATCTGCCTTACTGCCCAAAATAATAATATTAGACTGAAGGGTTATGTTGGGCAGGACCTTAGGCCTGCCCAGGATACCAAGAATTTCTGAGGGAAAATCAAAACTGAAGCATGTGTCCATAAAACTTAAATGAAGTTCACAAATTGATGTGTGTAAAACTCAGAATCCTTTCTATTTACTTTGAAAAGGTATATATAAAATGTGTTATTTATATACTCTGAAAAAGATAAGTAAAGAATGTAAAAGGTAGTGAAGTTGGAACAGCTATTTGACATTGGAGTCCACTAGTGACAGGGGTAAATAAAAATGGGTTTGAATGAATTCAAGACTGATTTCTGATACATATCAGTGGTGTGCTCACAAGTCTGTGATGAGATCAGTTTGGCAGCGTGGAAGTCAGAGGGTAGCCCATTCTCTTTGCCTAGGATGCAGTAGCCTCTAGGGATACAAATATGCCCAAAAAAGGGTCTCACCCACCTTCTCTTTGGCATGTTCTTCGAGAGTGATTTTTTTTTTTTTTATATATTTTGTTTGGACGAAGAAGATGATTTGAAAGAGCATAGGAAAATAGAAAGAAATCGGATTGTTTGGATTAAGGTGAATAAAGTAAAAAATTATAAAAATTTATGAGTAATGTGATAAAATAAAATATTTTTATTATTTATAATTATTTTATTATTGTTATTTTATAAATTTATTATTAATATTTTTATTTTATTTTATATATTATTAATTTTTTTATTTCATAATAGTTATTTATATTATTATATAATTAATTATTTTTTATTATAATATAAATATAAATATTAATGAAATATTAATATAAAATATAATATATTTAATATAATAAGTATAAACATATATAATAAAACATTTAATATATTTAATAAATTTTTAAAATATAAATTAAAGTTAAAATAAGTTTTACATTAAAACAAAAATTACTATAAAATATTAATAAATAAAAAAGTAATATTTTAAAATAAATCATTCAAATTTAATTATTTTTATTTTATTTATTAATTTTATTTTTTTATTTTTTTATTTAACATTAAATATATATTAATGAAATATTAAATTTATTTTATTTTATTAATTACTTTAATATTTTTATTTTATTATAAATTTAATTATTATTTTAAAATATAATGTAATATTTGTTAAATTTTATTTAATAAAGTAGCTTAAATTATTAAAAATGATTTTTCTTCGCAGAACTTTTCACTCTTTTTATTTTTATTGTTTTATATATTTTCATTGTTTAAAAAGAAGATGTTATTTTTTATGAATATGATATTTTGACATATATGGAGTTGTATATAATTTTTTATGCAATAATGTGTTTAAAAATAAATATATATAATAAAGGGTAAATTTAGAATTAAATGATATAAAAAAATTAAAATAATAATATTAAAAATTGTAATGGAATTATAGAAAAATCTGAGTTATAATGTATGATTACTAAAAAAATATTATTTCTGTTTATCTTCGTCTTCTAATGTCATAACTTGAACCAATGAGAAGAAAAATGGATGTGGTGTGTGGGTACTGCCTACTGAGAAGGACATTGATGCTTCCACCCTTATGAGGCTTTCGGATTTGAAGTGTGAACAAGAGGAATTTTGTTTTGGTGCTTCATCTGAAAAGAAAAACTTTTCCATTCAAATTTCCTTCATGAGAGTAGCTATTGTGGTCAAGTGTTCCAGTTCATATAATGCAGTCACTGAAAGGGTAAAAAGACATTTAATTAAAGCCTTCAATTAATAAAGGAGTTCTTTCTTTTTCTTTTCTTTTCTTTTTTGTTAAGCAATCAATGTATTGATTACCTTTTTTTCACTGAATTTGCTTTCAAAAGGACTGACTTTGTCTGAAGAAAAGGCATGAAAACAGCAATGAGCTTCCTAGGTGAAAAGTAAAAAGTAAATGATTTAGTCTCATTCATTAAAGTCCAAATAAACAAATAGAACTTGGCAGCAAGTTGAGTATCCCAAAACCGCATCAAACACTTAATTTTGATAAATGTGTGGGAGTGACATTGGATCATATCAAATTAATATTTTATTTGAATTTGGGAATTAATATTTTATTTAAATTTGGGAATAGAAATGACGAAGTGGATTTGAAATAATTTGAAGAGAATTTGTAAAGAAAGTTAGAATGCTTGGATTAAGGTAAATAGAGTTGAAAGTATAAGAAAAATTTATGAAAATTTGTGAATAATGTGATGGGTGTGATTGAAATTGTATTTTTTTAATTGATAAAAATATAACTTTACACATTTTTCTTTGCATTTAAAAATTGTTAAAAAAATTAATTTAATTGATTATTTGTGAATTATAATTTTTTTTTTAATTAAAATATTATTTTTCAGCAATTGAAATATTATTTTCGATACTATGTTCGAGCTAATTTCGAAAAAATATAAATTATGTAAAATTTTCGGACCATGTTTATGATTGTCATAAACTTTATTTTTCATATGTTTTGAATCCAAACTTAACACCTTTTTCGGAAAAGTGAAAAGTGGAATGACAACAAAAAAATATATGCATGCAAAAACAAGGATATGGAACTTTTGAATCCATAAAAACAAAGATAAAAGAGTTTTGAGAAGCATTCACATTTCAACTTTCATTTTGCAAATTATTAAAAAGGATTATAAGTATATGACAAATTGAGTTCATACTTGTGGAATTTAATCCTTATTGCATTCACATTTTCTAAATTTTTTTCAAACCTTCATAATTAAAGTTTAAGTAAGTTTCCTTGAGTCTTTATTTAGTGCTTTTCTTGTTTGTCTTCTTAAAAGTTGTCATTCTCTTATTTCCAAATTTGGTTTAGTTTTCTTGATTTTAAGTTTTTCTTGCTTGTCATTCAAACTTTCTTTAAATTTGTTGTGAGAATCTTTGGTAAGCAAGTGTAAGATCTTTGTCATCTTTCACTTGAAGTGCTTGTTACCCAAGTGTAGACCCTTGGTTGAGAGAGAAATTATTTCTTGAGTGCATTACTTTTCCTTCTATCTACACAACCGAGTGATACAAGTGAGGAGATGATTGTTAATCTTTTTCACTAATTGTTTGTTTTCTTTTGTGCAAAATTATGGTTCATTTGTCTTTAGGAGAATCTTCCAAACCTCAATCTCCCCCAAAAGCTTTTCTTTTGGGAGAACTTGCGGAAACTAAGAGGACATTTGCCCAAAAGGAGGAGGAGATGCGACAATTAGTGGAAAGGTTACAAAGACTTGAAGCAGCTCAAGACAGGCAACCTAGAGGAAGGGGATGGGACCAAAGGAGAGCCTCTAGAAGCTACACATGATATGGGAGCCAAGAAGAAGACCAAGAATGGAGAATGCATCAATTTGAAGAGAGGCGCCACCAACACCCAACATCCAAACCTTCTTTTCCTTTCATTAAATTGCCTAGTTTTAGTGGGGAAAGTGATCTCAATGTGTATCTAGGATAGGAAGCTAAAGTAGAACAAATTTTCAATGTGTATGAGGTCCAAGAGGACCAAAAGGTTAAGTTAGCTTCCCTGAAATTTTTAGATTATGTCATGCAGTGGTGGCATCAAACTGTAATGGACATTGGTTTGAACAAGAGGTCAGTCGTGGTCTTGGTATGATTTAAAGAAATGCATGTGCGCGCGGTTTTCTCCTCCTTATTATAGGAAGAAACTCTTCTTGAAGCTCCAACGACTTCAACAAGGACCTAGGAATGTAGATGAATATTTTAAAGACTTAGAAACTACTTTGACCAAAATTTATATGCATGATAGTGAGGAGTCAAAGATTGTTAGGTTTGTGAGTGGTTTAAGGAGATAATACTCTCTCACTTTTTTTTTCCTTTCAATAGCAATCACCCGGATCCAAATAGTCCACAAGTGTTGTTTTCTTTAGTTTCTACACTATCTTTCATTTCAATATGGATTGCCATATAGTTTATAATATTTATGAGTAAATATGGTTTTTTTTTTCAATGTGTAGTGTAATTTAAAACAAAAATTCTAGAAAAAGCAGTTTTTTTTTTCAAAAATGGATAAATCATATATAAATTATAAGAGTTTTTAAAATATAAAAGAACTCGTATATCCGTTTAAAATCCTATTTAACTAATAAACTTTTAATTAAAATAAAATTAGAATCTTAAGAATTAAAAAAAATGAAAAATCGTATATATTATTTACGATTTTGAAATGAATTCGTATATGTGTACGCTTTAAAAATGTTTTTTTAACATAATTAAAGAAAAATAATTTTTTATAAAATATTGTTTTATTATATATAATTAAAAAATGGCTGAATAGATTTTATATTTTATTATTATATATAATTAAAGGATGGTTGAATGAATAGGGTTTTTTAGAAAATATTTTTTTCTTATATATGATTAAAAAATTAAATATAACTTTATGGTTTTTAAGATATTAAAATTATTATAATTTTTTAATAAAATTAATGATATAATACTTTAATAATATAAAAGAATATAATAAACTATTTTAAGAAAAATGATCAAACTAAATTTAATTTATATGATAAAAAATTAAGTTGGTAAAATTCTAAATCTGAAACGTTAAAAACAAATTGGAAAATTTAATCGAAACGCTAAAACTTAAAACGTTAACCGAAAATTTTAATTCTCATATAAAGTAGAAAAATGGTACAAGAGTCTACATTCTACTATTGTTGATATGAACAATTGGTTTATTGTGGCCTTCATTTCTACAATAATAGTATTTATTTGGTTTATTTTGAAGTCGTTCATCTATTTCATTATATATATGATTAAGTTGTTGGTATGCATGTGGGGGGTCTGGAATGAAATTCGGTCTCATATAAGTAGACCAATAATCTTGATTTTGAGTTTGATGAAAATTGAACTTCGTAAGCCTTCAAAATATACTATAGACTGTAGATAAGGTCAACGAATGTTGTTAGTAGTAAATGACATGCCGAAAAAACAACGATGACATGAGCATAGGGAAGCCGAAGAACTTGAAACTCCTCACACTCACACCACTAGTCATTAAGTCTTACTTTGCATGACATAGGTAAGTATCGTAATTGGGGAGTGGGTAGCTCTTAAACATTAAACTGTGAATTTTGTCTATTGTACATTTGGACATGACACATAGCAGACTGTTGTTCATTTTTTTGTACCAAGGTAGTAATATCTTCTGAATATTGATGGTCAGTTTGTAACATGCACTTTGTCTTCGTCCCTCGTTCAAAAAACCAAGATCTAGTTCTTTCAAAAGTTGTCTAACGATTGTACTCCCTTTTAATACATAGTTCATGAACTCAGTTAAATTTGTTGTCATGTGGTCATACATGCTGCCTCCGTCATATGTTTGTGTCCATTTTTCCTAAGGTATTTGATCTATTTAGGAAAAAGCTTGTTGAAATTGTGATCTTAGAGCCGACAACTTTTCCTGAAGAGTTGGTTGTTTCATTTCGTAACCTGTGAGCATGTGAAAAATGAAATGATTTCAATTCACTGTGTTGCAACAAGAATAATCAATAGAAGTCAATTAAATTAAGAATACCCATGTTTATCAATTGTCTCTTCACCTCAACATTCTTGAATTTTTTATTGAAGTTAGATGCAATGTGGTATATGCAATATATTGATAGAAAATCATATTTTTTCCAAACAACTTTTGGAGATTTGAATGTTGATAAAATGGTCTTTCCTCTATTAGTTGCCATCTTAAAGTAGTTAACAAAGTCTCGTGGTCTTTTCCGGTCAAGAATGTTTCGTCATCTTGGACTATTGGCTTGGAGTAATTGAAGTCATCAATGCATGCTTGAAAGCCCAAAATACACGTTTGAAGATGTAACACGAGTTGTCTTGAACACCGTCTATAACAAAAGGCCGAGTTACATATTCAAGTAACACTTTCTTGAACCACCTGCAACCATCTTGGAAGATGACTATAGGATTCGTCCTAGTCCCTGAATTCCATGGCAAGCGCCTTTTGTTTTGTCATCCATGTTTTTTATACGTTACAGAATAACCATAACGACTTCTATTTTCTGCAATTAAACTTTTCACAGGGATGAATGGGTTTGCTTTGATGAAATTGACCACAATAGTTGCAATTTGGTTGGAGTCCAAATTTACGTGATCACCAGAAAGAGTGATCGACAAACTCTTCCATGGGAAATATGAGTTCCAATTTGGCATGTTCTAGACTAGTCAATTTGAGTGGCAATGTCATTATTTGTGTCATTGGCAAGTTCACTTCGCATGCGTTCATGCTTGCTCTGACCTTTATTTCGTGGCAGAGAGATTCCTCAAGAATATTTGTTATTCACCCGTGAAAGCTTCACAGAGAGATTCCTAGTGTGTTGCTTCAATGTCACACATAATAAATGTTGGTGTGTTGCTTCAATTTCACACACATCATTCAAATGCATATACACATGTTAGAAAAAAGTTTCATCAAGTACATGCAAGAGTTCAATAAATTGATATGGAGTTCACATAAGCATACCACCCTTAAGCCATCTGCACCATCTCCTCCGTTCTGGTTGCCTTCTCCTTCTGATTTTGGAGATCTAGTATTGCGTTCTTCCTTATACTATTGTCTGTAATCCATATCAACAAGTAAGTCTTAAATATATTTGCTGAAACTCAACTTTCTGGTATTTAAGACATTTTGAACTTTCATTTTTTTTTTCTTAACAGATCATATACCAATGGTAGCCAATGCACTAATGCCATTTGATATGTCCCTTTTACGGTTGCAACATAAACATGTGATGAAGACTTTATGGGTAGGGGAACGAAAGACTTATAAGGCCTAGACGACATTCCATTTGGGTTCTCAAACATTCTGAATGACTTGATTGAACATGCTGAATTCAAACACATATTGAATTTAAAAAATATTGACATAAATCATCATCATCATCATCTAATTATGACATTAATCGAGAGGCGGAGAACTGAAATGCACACCTTTCATAAGCCACTCGACAGACAACAATCACCTTAAAAGATGTTGTCATTCAACTTGGGCTTCCAATTAATGGGGAACTTGTTACAGGTGTTAGTACTGGTGACTTGGTATTTGCCTGTGAGGAATTGTTGGGATTTGTGGCACCAAAAACTATGGTTCAAGGAGGCACAGTCAAGATATCTTGGTTGAATAGTTCTTTTTGGGACTTGGCACATGATGCAACTGACAATATTATTGTGCAACATACACATATTGACATTAATTGGAAGTGTATTGAAGCTAGACACATCAGGCAGACGAGTTCATTTGATGTATCTATTTGTTACTGGCTCACTTTAATAATGTATCAAACTTTAGTTGGGGGTCAACTTTGTTGGTGCGTTTATATCGTGCAGTTGATCACGATATTAAATATAATAAAAAAAATATCAGAGGGTGCATGTTACTATTATAATGCTAGGCATGAGATTGAATGATATGCTTTTCACCGACTATTGACTCATTGAGTGCTGAGGACATAACTGTCGGGGTTTGTTTTCCACTTGTGAAGAGGTTACTATTTATTTTCTTGTTCTTAATGTTGTATGTTTAAAAACTTCGTATTAATTATGACATGACAAACATTGATCGCAGGTGGTCTCAGAATTTGCATCGATTAAACACAAATGCGATAAGTGTGGGCCAAATCCGGAAAACACTAGATCAGCTACAACCGAAACAAGATATCCTTTCATCCTTTATCAACTAAATTATTTCCAAGTAATCAACAAATTAATAATGTTATTTTCTATTGTTGACAATTTTTATGGACTCCATATCGACAACCTCAAATTAGTGGTCTAATTATAATTGATGTGTCAGTTGTAAGTCGGATAGTTGTACCTTTAATCTGTTTTGCAACTGTCGAGTTTCATCAAACAGACCGAGTAATGCGACAATTCAGGTATCGACAACACATTCCACATGACCCATGCAACCTCGATGAAGCGTACAAAGAAGACATGTGTGGGAGAACAGATAGGTACTTGCCACAGTATCACTGGAGGTGGATAACAAATTTGAACAATTGACAAAACCATTTAATTCAAGGAGTATCATTCCACAAAAACGGTCATTTGTGTGATGATTCAACTTACATGCAATGGTACATCACTCATACTATTCGCTACGTCTCACCTATAAAGACCACGTTTGAAGACAATATAAGTTCAATCATTTCATATTGTCATTTTTTTAAAAAGTACATTAATTAATTTTTAAACAACAATACAACATGTCACCCGATAGTTAACCACACCATTCCAAAGTTCGCCCTCTTCATGTTGGGTAATGTTGCACAATTTGGACAAGTAAAATTTCAATCGACCCCCAATCAACCACCACAAATATTCAGCTTTATTGAGCACCACCGCAACATATTTGCCCAATTTCCCTACCATCAAGTGACATCAACTTACACCAATTTTGTATCGCAGGGAAATATTTTTTCTCCATGTCCATCACAAATATTTGGTACTTCAACAATGACACCACCTTTCCATTTCGTTTAGTTCCTACCATGCATTATTATCTGTCCACAATGCCTTCATTGGGGTTTGATATTCCATCTGACAACAATGAAGGAAAAAAATAATGACGATGATAGTCCACCTCCATCAAGACGTCCACATAGACAACAAAAAAAACCTCATGTGGGACAAAATCTTATAGATAGTTCACTCATTTTTAACATACATTTGTAAATTGTTTATTTTTTAAATTAGGTTGTCATGTTTGTGTGTTTTATTAAATTTTCATATTCTTTTTAAACATGTTTTTTTTGTTAACGTTTTCAGTTTTAATTTTCTAATTAAAGTTTTCAATTTATTTTTAGCATTTTACATTTAGACTTTTACCAACTTAATTCTTTATCATTTAGTTTGATCATTTTCTTGAAATTATTTGTTTATATTATTAAAATATTATATCATTAATTTTTTAAAAAAATTAAAATAATTTTAATATATTAAAGATAAAAAAATTATATATTTTTTTAATTATATATAATAAAAAAATATTTTTTTAAAAACCCATTAACTCAATCATTCTTTAATTATATAATAATAAAATATTTTATAAAATCCTATTCAGCCATTCTTTAATTATATATAATAAAAGGAATATTTTATAAAAACTATTTTTTAACTATATATAATAAAAAATAATTTTAAAAGCGTCCACTTGCTATACGGATTCATTTCAAAATCGAAATAGTATATACGATTTTGCATATTTTTTAATTCTTCATATTCTTTTATTTTAATTAAAAGCGATTGGCTAAATACGATTTTAAACGGAACTCGTATATTATACGAGTTCTTTCATTTTTGAAAACTCGAATATACATTTTGGTGAGATTAGAGCTTGCCTAGAATCTGCTACTGTTTCAGTTTTAGTAAATGGTAGTCCGACTAAGGAATTCAAGCCTTCTAGAGGTCTTAGACAGGGGGACCCGATGGCACCGTTTCTGTTTTTGATCGTGGCACAAGGATTAGCAGGTCTAGTAAATGAAGCGACAAGGAAAAATCTGCTTTCGGGAATTAAAGTTGGGGGAAAAAAGGTGGATGTGAATTTACTCCAATTCGCCGACGACACCCTTTTCGTCTGCGAATCTAAGGTTCAGAATATCATATGCATTAAGGCAATCTTGAGATGTTTTGAGTTAAGCTCTGGTCTTAGAGTCAACTACCATAAGAGCAAAATTGGTGCAATTGGGGTAGGTAGGTATGAGATGAATGTGTACTCTGAAATACTTCATTGCAGTCTAATGAATATACCCTTTACATATTTAGGCCTACCTATAGGAGGTAATCCATCTAGATGCTCGTTTTGGGAGCCTGTGCTTTTAAAGGTTAGAAAGAAACTTTCAATATGGAAGGGGAGGAACTTGTCTTTTGCAGGAAGAGTATGTCTTATAAAATCTGTCATTAGTGCCATACCACTCTTCTTCCTGTCCTTTTTCAAAGCACCGATTGGAGTGTGTAAGGAGATAACGAAACTACAAAGAACTTTCTTGTGGGGTTGGGGAGCGGAAGGGAGGAAAATCGCTTGGACAAGTTGGGAAAACATATGCAAGGCAAAAGAAGAGGGAGGTCTAGGTATTAGAAGCATTGAGTTGTTTAATAAGGCACTCCTGGCAAAATGGCTATGGAGATTGGGATCTCAAGAGTCTGGACTCTGGAGGGATGTTCTAGAATCAAAGTACGGCCAGTGGGGAACGACGATATCACATGCACCAATACGAAAGGGGTATACATCTAGTTGGTGGAGTGATCTAGCCAAGGCTAGCCTTTCTGACCAAGGGGTCAATTGGATCAATCAGAATTTGGGTTGGAAAGTAGGTTCTGGGGAGAAGATCAAATTTTGGGAGGACGAGTGGTTAACCATTGGTCAACTCAAAACAAGATATGAGAGGTTATATAATAACTCGAACCTCAAAGACATGAATATTGGTAGTTGTGGAAGCTGGACTACGGAAGGGTGGGAATGGAACTTCAGTTGGAGAAGAGATTGGTTCGAATGGGAGAAAAGCATGGTTGAGGACTTCATGACAATTATATCCCAAGTGATACCACAACAAGAGGTTGAGGATACACGAATTTGGATCGATCCTCCGTCATATACATTCACGGTGAAATCAGCCTACAACAGGTTAGTAAAGCATAATACAGGGGGGGTTTTGAAGGAGTTCGAACTACTTTGGAATTTAAAGGTCATGCCATCAGCCAAGTTTTTTGTGTGGAGGGCACTATTGGATAGATTAGCAACAAAACAGAATTTGCAAAAAAGGGGTGTGTTATTGGGGGATACACTATGTGTATTTTGTGGAAAAGTGGAAGAGACATGTTCACATATCCTTGTTTCTTGTGAAGAATCAATTAAAGTATGGAACATGTGCTATAGTTGGATGGGAGTAAGTTCGGTGAACTATAATGTATTGAATCATCATTTTGAACAATTTCCTGGCATACGTTCTAATCAAGAGGGTAATAGGTTATGGAAAGGTCTTTGGGTATCAGTTGTCTGGAGCATATGGAAGCACAGAAATAGTATTATCTTTAACCAAGCCAAGTTAGATGTGGAGGAAATTTTCACTTTAGCACAAGTACAATCATGGGCCTGGATTAAACACAAAGAAAGGAAAGCCACTTTTTCATTTTCCGATTGGATTTTAGCCCCTCTAACATGTATCAATATGATTAATTGATAATA
>Ga0123342_1006077_pt1 | contig 16983 bp, 19 predicted proteins | sample Turbeawhitnodule_FD_89960 | JGI IMG/M metagenome (GOLD analysis project Ga0123342, IMG submission 89960) | Root nodule microbial communities of legume samples collected from Mexico - Turtle bean Mexico white nodule | ecosystem: Host-associated > Plants > Roots > Nodule | place: Mexico: Nepantla... | reverse complement strand
CCGATCGTGTCGCCATACTGATGCGCCTCGCCATCCAGCCTCCGAACTGGGACAGCGAGCCATGGCCATCCTAATCGGAGTATCGAGACTTATCGGTAACATTTTGTTTGAGGCAATGCGGGGTCAGTTTCTCATTTCGCCCGACATCGCCGAAGCTGTGGTCGTCCGCGGCGATCGCGCACACATGGCAATCGCTTGAAAGTTTACGTGGTATGGATGATTAAGGCGGAGAGGTGATGGTTGTCTTCCTGGCCAATACTTTTCTATAGACCTTTAGCCTAAAGCCTAGCGCGGCGGGAGCATGGAGGCATTGCACATGTCACCCGCATCTGTAAGGGCGAACCGAAGACGTCATCCTCTGTTGCTGTTCGGCGCAGGACGCCGCCTGTTTCTGCTTGATCACACGATAAGAGCGAAATACCTGACGTCGCCGTTCTATCTTTATCTCCCAAGAACTGGAATACCGCCCGCATTGCCTGAATGGCGTCGCGGTTGTTCTAATGCATGCACAATCTATCTGGGGGACAGGGTCCTGAGGATCATCAACGGAGGCTATAGTCGATCTACAATCTGAATTTTAGATGAACCAAATCGCAAAACACTATTTGACCATTGCCTGGCTCGGGATCGATTGTGATTGTCGTCTGATCGAGGTTTGCTTGCCGTAGGACAAACGATCAGTGTTTCCAGCTGGATTCCAATTCTGGTCGACGATTCAAAATCGCGCTGTGGGTGAAATACTCTCTGTCGCTACCAAGCAAAGGATGAAAGGATAACTGCGATGAGGCTAAGTGAATACGTAGGGTACGATGCGACCGCTTTAGCCTCTCTTGTGCGTGCAGGCGATGTGACGCCCATAGAATTGACGCGGCTAGCCCGCGCGGCACACGACGAGGTCAATCGGCACATCAATGCTGTGATTGAATTCTACGAAGATGCTGAAACCGTTGTCGGCGCGGACGGTGGGCTCTTTTACGGCGTGCCTTTCCTTCGCAAGGATTACGGGGCCAGCGAAGCTGGCCGCCTCCAGGAAAATGGAAGCCGCCTGTTCAAAGGCTGCCGCTCCGATATCGACAGCTATTTTTTTTGTCGCGCGCGCGAGGCAGGGCTTCGGACTATAGGAAGGACGACAACGCCTGAACTTGCAGCTACCGTGATGACCGAATCCATTCTTCATGGCATTACCGGCAATCCATGGGATTTGGCACGCTCCGCGGGAGGCTCCTCAGGGGGGTCAGCAGCTGCTGTGGCCGCCGGCATAACTCCCATTGCTCATGGCAACGATGGCGGCGGGTCAATTCGGATTCCGTCGTCCTGGTGCGGCCTTGTCGGGCTGAACCCGTCCCGAGGACGGGTTTCCGGCGGCCCGAACAATCAGGACGCATCGCTTGGCCTTTCGCGCGAGTTTGTTCTGTGTCGAACTGTGCGTGACATGGCCGCCGCGTTGGACGTCTTTTCTGGTCCCCATCCCGGCGATCCATTTATCATCGTGCAGCCTAACCGTCCTTATGTGGAGGAGCTATCACAGCCCACGGGTCGTCTTCGGGTTGGGGTCGCGAGAGGGAGTTGGGGGGCGGTCAACCTGGATCCGGAAGTGCTGGACGGTGTCGAGGCGACGGCAACGCTTCTCGAGGAAATGGGGCACACGGTAACGGACATCAAGCGGATTTATGAACCGGCCGAGTACAGCAACGCTGGCTCATCCTCGACGACTGCTATTTGGCTTGAAGAAGCGGCGCGAGCCACGGGACGCACTATTAGCTCCGACACCTTGGAGCCAGTCAACTTGAAACGGTACCCGTATGGCCGTGGTTTGCCGCTCTCCCATGCGCGGGACGTCCAAGAGGGCCTCCGTAGGATGCGTTGCCGCGTGGGCGAGGCGATTCATGGCTTCGATATTCTGCTCACCCCTACAATGCCGATCGTGGCCGTGCCGCACGGTGGGATCTATTCTGCCACCAACCCGGAGATTTCCGTAGAGGAATACGTGGAAGCGGATACGGCTATTTGTCAGTACACCGGAGTTTTCAATGTCACCGGACAGCCTTCCGTGTCTTTGCCTTTGGCACAAAGCGAGGGCGGACTGCCGATCGGTATACAGATCGTCGGCCGCTTCGGTGACGAGGCCACCTTGGTCCGAGTTGCACGCGATCTAGAGGAAGCCAGACCGTGGAGCTCCCGGCGGCCAAAAGTTCGAGCAGGAAACGGTTGATGATCACTTGCTGAGATTCGATCATTCTTCCGGAATCGAAGCTTCGAATAGGCTGAATTTTTGCCGCAATTCGATCAGGCTGAGGTAAGGCGGTCTAGGGGCTTCAGAACCATGCTGTCCGCATTGACTTCGCGAGCCGATTGCGCGCTGCACGACGACCAGGAAGAAAGTTCTTCCACGACCATTATCGCTGATACTGGTACTTGCCGCTGTACATCTTCTGCGGCCGCCACGCTCGGACATGCGCGCCAAGCACCTGCGGCTGTGGTTTGCCTCCTTGGCCTATGTGCTGGTCTGCGCCTTGCGCCGCATCGGCCTGGAACGCACGCGCCTTGCAAATGCGACCTGCGGCACGATCCGGCTGAAGCTCTTGAAGATCGGCGTCCTGGTGCCCGTCTCGGTGCGCCGTATCAGGATGGCCGTGGAGTCGGACTCCCACGAATTCGCTCAGGCATGCCCGAATATGCCTTCTGAACGAAGGCCGCATTCTCCAGTGCTTCCCCCAAGTTCGTTGTAAAGTGCACGCGCGTCGGCGAAGCGGCCGGTGCCATTCCGAGCTGGGCGAGGCTCGGCTTTGCCTTGGCTAGGTACTCCCTCAGATAAATCTCCCGCTCGGCAGTTGGACTGTACACCACCACATCCAAGCCGGCCCTCATAAAATGCGCGGCCCAACCGGCCCCAATCAGCCCGCCGCCGATGCAAGTGACCCTGGCGATCCGTTCGCAGCGCCTCGTGTTTTTTGCTCAGTCATTTATCTCTCCAGCAACGAAAGATTGCCTCTTACACGTCGTGCCCCTAACGGCCTCAGGCGTCACCCGGCAGATGGTCGTGATATCGTAGATGGGCATCCCTGCCACGCGACGGTTGCCGGCGTTATCGGCGGGAATCCAGTGCAAGTGAACAGTAGCGCAGTGATTTCCGGATCTGCGGCGCGGAGCCGGAATGACGCAAGCAGCCACATCATTATCGATATCGGCGATATCGGTCCGTTGTGGCGGACACATATACTCGTTTTCCAACATCTTACCGCCTTCGATGCCGCCTATGACTATTCGCGCCCGCTCGATCACTGAGTCCAAGTAAATCATCAGCTGTGACAACACCGAGTTTCGTCCTCGGCGGCAATAGCCGCGTCAGCGTGAGCCAGCGTCTCGATAAGGTGGGCGCGCTCGTATCAAATGTCAAATGGAGAAGCTAGATCGCAGTGTAAACTTATCATAATATAACTATTTACCTAACATTAAATGAAGCTTAACAAACGTTTACTTCCTACATTTGTTAGCCGCTGTTATCCTGGCTGCCGGTGCGTTAGACAGAATTAGAAACGATCCAATGCGTCTCCGGAGAGAAATATACATCGGATTGGAAGCCATTGTATGTCCGTAACGCCTGCCAAGAGACGGTGATTTCATATGGAATGTCGGTGGGAGTGGTTTGAGATATGGAACAAATTCCTGGTAAAGCCAAAGCACTGCTTAGCGTCGTGAAGAGTTCACTTGAGCCGTCGTATCGACTAATTTGCTTCCCTCGTGGCGGGGGTAGCGTCCAATCGTTCCGTAATTGGACGGACTATCTCCCCGACGACGTTGAGCTTATTTGCTTGGATCTTCCTGGGCGCGGCAAACGATCAGCCGAGGCCGCCATTCGCAACGCTGGTGCGATGCTGGCGGCGCGGACGGCGTTGTGCTGCGAGTTCACCAAGCTCCATCGCGAGATGCTGAAGATCGCGCACTGATAGGTTTGTCGCAGATTGATGAGCACACTTGGCGTCGGGGCCTTGGTTGCGCTACCTATCGCTCGGCGGTGGACGACCCGACGCGGTTTGGAAAATCTACGCCCAAAAAATATCAATCCGGTGAGACCGATCGAGACGGTGGTGTCAGCAAGGTCGGCGACGCCATGGTGCGAATTGCGCTCTTTGAAGCGGCGCAGATCATGCTGACGCGGGTGACCCGCTTCTCGAGCCTGAAGCACTGGGCGCTCGACGTGGGAAAACGTCGGGGCATGAAGCGCGCCAAGGTGGCCCTTGCCCGCAAGTTGGGCGTCGTGCTTCATCGCATGTGAGTGGATGCGACCGATTTCCGCTGGAGCAGGGCCGCAGCGATGGCACAGGAGACAGAGGCGATCGGAGCGAGCCGAAACGGCAGCGCTCTCCTGAGGTGCCGTCGCCGGGACGAGGGCTTGGCAAGGTCGTGTGTGGTGCTGTGAATCCTTCGGCAAACCACGCTTCCTGGAGTGACCTGTCAGCTCTGGATCTGGTGTGTCGCGGCCTTCGCGCTGACCACGGACAGAAGCATGATCCTGGCGATGAGATATCGTTCAGAGTGGACTTGAACGAGGGCCCATTACAGGAGCACTACTTTGGCAGATTTTTAACTGATATGGATCTGCGGCAGTGCGACACCGTTCTGGTGGCGGCTGTGCGAGGGAGTTGAGGATGGCTTAGCGTATGGCCGGGAGGCTTGGCTGCGGTGGAGGGCCGAGAATTCATTTTTCCCCTTTGGCCTATTTGAGGTGCCGGGATTGGAGGAAATCACAGGCGATCATGGTCATCAGTGCATGCCGGTGAAGACCTGTCCATGACCGTCCGTCGAAGTGGTCGGGGCCAAGTTCCTCTTTCAGCTACTGATGGGCCTGTTCGCAGACGCAGCGAGCCTTGATTGCGCCGGCGAGGGTGCTTGAGCGAAGTCTCGGCGGAAAGGTTGGAGAGATAATATTTGCGCTCGCCAGTCGAGCAATGCTCACCAATGACCCAGACCTCCTCGCCGGGCAGGTGCTGGGCCCATGTCGTGGATTCGCTGGGATGGCCCGTCTGCGACCCGAACAGGGACAGCGGCGTAGCGTGCTGAGAGCCGACCTTTGATGCCGCCAACTGACCGTCCGCCACTAAACTGTCTCCAGCATCGCCTGCGCGTAATCGACCTCGTATCGGGGATGTGGTGCTGGCGCAGGCGGCCGCGCCCCGAGACTGGGAACATCGGCGCAATAGGCCTTCTGTTTGAATGGGATGCCGGCTGCCCAGGCAAGACCGCGCTCGCTCAACCCCTGCCGAAAGGGCGCGCTCAAGCCATATCCCGCATCCGCAAGTATACAGCCGAAGCGCACGCCGGCCCTACGAAGCCGATCGATCTCCGCCAGCGCGATCTCGGGCTTGGTCCGGTAAGCACGATGGATTGCGGGTTCTGCCTCCTGACCGTGAGGCTCTGGTAGCGGGCTGGCACGGTCAAGCAATGGGGGAGGAGGGCTGAGCAGAGGCGACGAGAGGGTTGCACGATTGGCGGCGTCGGGTCCGCAATGTGATGCGGGTGGCCGACGCCGTCTCACGTCATGGCTCCGGTGCCTACAGCAAACCCTCCGGTCCAGTGCTGGAGCGGCTCTCCGAACTGGCCAGGCGAAATAAATAGCAAGCCCGATAAGAGATGTTGAACTCAGCATACACCGTATGACGACGGTCAGTAGAGTATCTGAATTCGAGATGGGTAGCGCCGACAATCAATATTTGACGAACACGTGATGCGCTTGAAGAATCCGCCAGATTGAAGATCGGCCGCCGCCCCTACCTTTCGGTAGTATGGCCACTCGTCGCCGCCACTGTGCATGGCGCCGGAATAAACAATTAAGACGATACCGAGTGGAGTTTATGATGTCGCGGAAAGTCATTGTCGCGTGTGCAGTCACCGGAGGGAGCTCCGCGGTCCTTGCGACGCATCCAAATATCCCAAGACGCCATCACAAATCGCGGAGGCTGCGCTGGAAGCTGCAAAGGCTGGGGCTGCGGTCGTGCACATTCACGTCCGGGAGCCTGACACAGGGGGCCCATCAACCGAATTGAGCTCTATGAAGAGGTTGTTAAGAAGCTGAGGGGCGGTGCGACGGATGTCATCATCAACTTAACCCCCGAAAATCGGAAAGCGAGCACCTGAAGAACGGTCTTGGACGCTGCCTCCACGCCGTCAAACTTCAGCCAGAGCTTAGCACCCTGGATTGCGGAACGATGGCTTTTGGGGAGCGGATTTTTGTTGCCCGTATGTCCGATCTGCGAGAGATTGCGACACTTATGCGCGAGGCTGGTGGGCATCGGTCAATACGAATCGTTCCATCCGGAGCTTGAATCACAACCAAGCACCGGAGGGAATCCTAGATCTCAACAGACCCTAGTACCTAGTTGGCAAGCCGAGCTTATGATACGGCGAGTTGGTGGCCATTCGAGCGCATTGCAGCGGGCATACGGTCAGACCACTTCAACCGAATACCTAGCTTGCAACCATTTTTTTCACGCGGTCGACGCGCGAAGATACGTCCATATCGTAGCGAATGGGTGCTTCAGTTACCCAACGGGAAGGAAAAATCAGATATGCAGTTAGAAAATAATCTGCATTTTCTTAGTGCCGGGCAGACATTGAAGCTTCTGACAGTGAAAGTTGTGGCCGATTGGATCGACTATAATGAGCACATGACAGAGTATAGATATAATAAGTGCTTTGCCGCAGATCTCGATCTTGCCGAGCGTAGAGACGTCGCAGAGGCCGGCGTTGGCGCGGACGTTCAGTACTTCGCGGTCAACGCTTTCACGCCAACCGGTCGCGCCGTTACGCGGAAACCAGGACGAGCGATACCACAGGCCGGAGTCGATGAAAGCGGCGCCGTGCTTTTTCGCCCAATCATGCAGCGGCGATTTGCGCATCGGTTGGAAGTGCTGACCGGAATAAGCACCTGCTAGCGCGCCGAATGATACGGGGTGTAGAAGGGCCGGAAAGTCGTGGCGCCGATTTCGGCCGGAGATAGGCCGCGCGCCTCGGCCAAGAGGCCGATCGCATTGACGTTCGACAGCTTGCCTTGGTCTGTCGCCATACCATTGGTAGTGTAACGCTTGGCGAGCTCAACATGTCCATAGCCTTCCTGCACGGCGAGACGCAGATCCTTGCTGTGTACGTCGTTTTGGTAATCGATGAAGGCTTTGCCCTTGATCCTGGGAATATTCCAAACCGGCTTTGCCGGAGGCGCTACGATATCACCCTCGACCGTGGCGAATGTGGCGACGCTCGCCGCAAATCCAAGCCCCTCGACGCTGGCCGCACCGCGCGCCGCGCCTTCTGCAAGGCATGTGGCGATCCCGGAGGAAGTGTTGACAGCGCCGGCGAGATCGAAACCATTGACGCTGGTTGGCGCAAGGAAGCCGGCGTGTTCATCCGACCATATAGGCTTAGCCCCGCGATGACAGGCAAGACGGATGATCGGGCTAAAGCCGCCGGACATTGCGAGTGCGTCTGCCTCAAGCATTTCGACGCTGCCGTTCTTCCACACGCTGATCGAGGACAGCGCCTTACCGCCATATGCATCAGAGACATAGGCGCCCTTGATAACGCGCGCTCGACCTGAATAGCGGAACACCGTATCCGCTCTGCTGTCGATTACGGCGACAAGGTCGACGCCGGCAGACTCCAAATCGCGCGCTAGGGCATAGCCGCTGTCATTGGTGGTGAAGATGGCGACCTGCTTGCCAGGAGCAACGCCGTAGCGGTTCAAATAGGTCCGCATGGCAGTCGCCATCATGACGCCGGGGATGTCGTTGCCGCCGAAGACTAGCGGGCGTTCTTCCGCTCCGCTGGCCAGGAGCGCTCGTTTGGAGACAATGCGCCACAGACGTTCCACGGGGACTGCAGGCAGCGGATCACGGACATGCTTCTGCACCCGCTCGATGGCGCCAAAGACATTCCCGTCATACCAGCCGAAGACCGTGGTGCGCGTGAGGATCTGTACGTTGGAGAGCGATTCCAGCTCGGCAACAGTCTCCGCAACGAATTGAGAAGCCTGAGCGCCGCCGATTGTTGCTGTCTCCGAAAGGAGTGAACCACCAGTAGCCGAATGTTCGTCCATCAGGATAACCCGGGCACCGGAGCGTCCAGCGCTCAACGCAGCCGCGAGCCCGGCTGGTCCGGAACCAATCACCAGCAGGTCGCAATGCGCCCAGCGCTTATCATAGGAATCCGGGTCGGCCTCGTAGCTCGCTTTCCCGAGGCCGGCTGCCTTCCGGATGAGAGGTTCGTAAATCCTTTCCCAGAATGAAGCGGGCCACATGAAGGTCTTGTAGTAAAAACCGGCACCGAGGAAGGGCGAGAACAGCCTGTTGAGCGCACCAACGTCGGACTCCAGCGATGGCCAGCGGCTCTGGCTCTGCGATTCCAGCCCTTGATAGAGTTCCTGCATCGTTGCGCGGGTATTGGGCTCGGTAAGACCGCCTTGGCCGATGGTCATCAGCGCATTCGGCTCTGCAGCACCGGCGGTGAGTATGCCGCGCGGACGATGGTATTTGAAGCTGCGCCCGACCAGCAGTTGGCCGTTGGCAAGCAGCCCTGAAGCCGGGCTGTCGCCTTCGAAACCCAACATGCGTCTGCCATCAAACGAGAAGGCGAGGGGCTTCTGCCGGTTGATCAGGCCGCCGGTTGCCAAACGATAGGATGTCATGTGCGGGCATCCGTCTGTCCGACAAGCGCCGCATCGCGGCTTGCCTCGATCTCATGAGTAGCAGTGTCGCGGATCACCACCAGCCAGCGGCGGCAGCCCGACGAGTGGTGCCAAAATTCCTCGTAGCGTCCGCTCGGATTCTCGCGGAGATAGACATAATCCATCCAGCTTTTCTTATCGGCATCCGGCGCTGGGCGGACCAGCGCCGCACCTTTGACGGTGAACTCTTGTCTGGGGCGTACGCCGCAGTGCGGGCAGTGGACGAGACTTGCCATGTTCGGCTATTTCCTTGTGCAAATCAATGAACGTTGGGCTGCGCACCCTGCCCATTTTCGTCGATCAAATAACCGCGCTCGAACCGGTCAAGGCGCATCTGCCTTGTCGTGTCGTGCGAGGTACCTTTCGCCAGCAGATGGGCGAAGCAGAAGCCGGATGCAGGCGTCGCTTTGAAGCCGCCGTAACACCAGCCCGCATTGAGATAGAGATTGTCGAGGTGGGTACGGTCGATGATCGGGGAACCGTCCATCGACATGTCCATGATGCCGCCCCAGGAGCGTAACATCCGGACGCGCGAAAGCGACGGAATCAACGCCTTACCTTCTTCCGCCACATTTTCGACGGTCGCCAGGTTGCCGCGTTGCGCATAGGAATTGTAGCCATCGAGATCGCCGCCGAACACTAGTCCGCCCTTGTCGGATTGCGACATATAGAAGTGCCCGGCGCCGAATGTGACCACGCAGCCGATGAAGGGTTTTAGTCCCTCCGAAACGAAGGCTTGCAGCACATGGCTTCGATCGGCAGCTTCAGCCCAGCCATTTCAGCTACGCGAGAGGAATTGCCGGCGGCGGCAAGGCCGAGTTTTCCGCAGCCGATGAAAACCCTAGTGGTCTCGACGCCGGTGACGGTGCCATGCTCGCGACGAATGCCGGTCACTTCGCAATTTTGGATGATGTCAGCACCGCGCATGTCTGCGCCGCGAGCATAACCCCAGGCCACCGCATCGTGGCGCACCGTGCCGCCGCGCTTTTGTAGAAGCCCGCCGTGGATCGGGAACCGGGCATTATCAAAGTCCAAGAAGGGCAGTCTCTTGCGCACTGCTTCCCGGCCTAGCAGGTCGGCATCGACACCATGTAGCCGCATCGCATTACCGCGTCGCGTATACATCGCGCTGGCCGTCGGAATGGAAGAAGCACGCCGCGCTGCGAGACCATGGCGTTGAAGTTGAAATCTTGCTCCAGCCCTTCCCACAGCTTCAGGGAGAGTTCGTAGAACGGATTGTTGCCCGGCAGCAGGTAGTTGGAGCGGATGATCGTCGTATTTCGTCCAGCATTGCCGGAGCCGATATAACTCTTCTCCAGCACTGCCACTTTGGTTATGCCAAATTCTTTGGCGAGGTAGTAGGCTGTCGCCAGCCCGTGGCCACCGCCACCGACGATCACCACGTCGTAATGCGGCTTAGGCTCGGGCTGGCGCCAAGCGGGCGCCTATGCCCGGTTGCCACGTAGTCCGTTGAAAAGGATGGAAAGTGCTGAGTAGCGCATCGGATTGATCCCATGTCGATAGATCTTGTACATTCGGGCAACAGGATATTATTTCCCAGGAGCAAAAAAACGACGCGGGGAGTCTCACCTCGTTGCAAGCCTAAGAACAGCCACCGATTTTGTCTCACCCCCCAAAGTGCGACTATCTTCGAACCAACAGACGAGAGAGCCATGATTGGCAAATCAGGCGACCCCAGGCAGTCGATTGCTGCGCGGTTTTTTCACTCATGTCGTATGCATCCGCAGCAGAGCCGCCGCGCCTGCAAATCTTTTTCCGGCCAAGCACTTTACGACATGAGACAAATCTCAGCTGATGGAGCAGTAGTGATCAGCGGTGCTGCGCACTTCGCATGCTTGTAAAAAGGGCAAAAACTGGCCTCGCGTCAATTACGTTCTTGTTATTGAAACGCGGATCCTGTAAACATTCCAAATAATAGAAAACAGTGGGGTCTAGCAATGTCGTCGAACTCGTCATCCAACGCCGCCCGAGCCCTCGATATCTTGTTGACTTTAGGGGAGGCAGATGCTGAGGGGCTGCCGCTAGGCGAGATTGCGATCAGGGTTGGTGAAGCAAAACCCGCAGTACATCGCAGTCTCGCGTCTCTAATTCAAAAAGGCTTTGCAGAGCTCGCAGGACGCCGGGGTCACTATCGTCTCGGTCCCGCGATAACTATGCTCGCTCGTCGCCAAGCCCGATTGGAACCGCTAATCGCGCGGTATCGGCCAGGAATGAGTGAGTTTGTGAGACGCAACGGCTATACCGTATATATGATGGTCCAAGCTGGCGTTGATGCGGTTTGCGCGGAAATGGTGACCCGTTTCCCGCAAGAGCAACTTCGACTTGGATTGGGTGGTCGGGTTCCCATGGGAATTGCGGCGGGTAGCGTAGCGCTTCTGTCGATGCTTCCCGCAGACGAATACAAGCAGCTCATTGAAGCAAACGCCGAACGTTATATCACGCACCCCTCGGTTCAACATGTCGATGCCGCCGTCGTACTCGAGCAAGTTCGAGAGGCCCAACGCCGAGGCTATGCAACAAACATGGGCTACTACCATCCTGGAGATGGCGGGATAGGTCTGCCGATTCTCAGCAAGAGCCCCCGTGAGATGAATGTTGCTATCTCATGCACCCTCCCCTTAGAGATGATGACGGATGCCTTCATATCGAGCGTCATTAGGGAGCTTAAGGATTGTCTCTTTGCAAGTTAACGGATGGCAAGACCGCGCCTCCGAGCAACAGCCACTCTGCTTACCCTCGAGAAAGGTCTGGGCTGATCCCCTCCGCGATTAGCACCTTATTCATTGTCAGCATGATCGATGACGCGTTGAACAGAGGCATCGCGGAACGGCAGATTCTGCTTTTAGAGACAAAGACAACGGAAGGCAGATCGTCGCCTGACGGCGAAATTTGCCGCGTGGTGGCCGCCGCGCTGAAGAGCGCAGGAGAGCAGAGTATCGCATGATGCTGACAGCGCTTGCCAGACGGAGCGCTTAAAGCCAGCTGAGAGCCCAGATGATGGCGTTCTTTGCTAGAGCCATAAAGACGCCCAACCAGCGCGATCGCAGGCAGCTCATACATGTGTTACGGTCGACGCGTTTATCGTTGCAGGCGCATACGAATGCGGGTGCGATGACGCCCACTTTACTGATGACGGCGGCGACTTCAGAAAGGATAATCAACGTGCGGCGCAGGTTCTGGCGAACGGAAGACTGCTCAACGCGGTTTGCCGAGTGCCCGTCGGCGCAGATACCGCCACACTGACCTCAGTAGGCCACGCTTCACTTTCGAAGGCGCTGCATCGATTTCACAGCGGTCGACGCGGGCGAAGGAACGTTGCTATTAGGGATTGTCCGAAGGCCAGTCCGGCCGTTCGCCATCGCTGGTTACGACCAAGCGCAGAGTGGGCACGCGAGCTTTGTATTCATCCCATCCACATCTTGCCGCCCGTTAGTCGATTCCAATATGTAGAATGCTTTTGGATTTATCTTTTAATTAATAGAATATAGTTGACACGGTGGGGTCTGATGTCGACTATCGGCTATGCAATTTGCCACCCTAAACAGGGTTAAGGCGGCGAGCTATCGGTTGGGGACGCCTCAAACTGGCGCCTCAAAGGCGATCTTGTGTCAGTTAAGAAAGCCCCGGCTTCTTCTGCTGAGGGAGGTGAGACATGCACCACCCAGCGAGGTCGCTCAACGTCATCTGCTATTTTTCGGATCAGGACGCTCCTAATGAAGATAAAACGCATATCAGTGTTTCAGATGGTGAGGAATTTTGCGCAGACCTACAGCCTATCGCGTGGTCGAACATGGACATCTGCCGAAAACACCATTGTGGCAATCGAGACTGACGCCGGGATCGTCGGATGGGGCGAAGTCGGAACGCTGGGTGCAAATTATCTGCCGGCTTTCGCAAAAGGGGTCAGAGCGGCCATCGACGAATTAGCTCCTCACCTCATTGGAAAAAATCCGCTGCAGATAGATCGAATCAACTATTTAATGGGACCATGTATTGGTCGGTCATCCGTACGGGAAAACGGCGATTGACGTGGCTTGTTGGGATATCCTTGGTAAAGCGACCAGATTGCCGCTGTGCGATCTTCTCGGCGGAAAATTCGACGGTGGATTAGACCTGATGGCCGACCCTGGCGCAGGGAGCATTGATGAGATGTTGGCAGCGACCGCGAGTTTCCGTGAAAAAGGGTACCGGCGTTTGTCAGTGAAATTGGGCGGAAGTGTCGCGGAAGATGTGTCGAGGGTACGAGCAATTCTCGAACATGCCCAACCCCGAGAGGAATACTACTTCGACTGCAATCGCGGTTGGTCACGGGACCAAGCCCTGCGTGTTCTGCGACAAATTCGCGATCTCGACATCTATATCGAGCAGCCCTGTGCTTCCTACGAAGACTGTCTAGCGGTGAGACGTCGTACTGATCATCCGATGATACTCGATGAGATAGTTGACTCACCTGAGATGGTGATGCGGATTATCGCCGACAGCGCAGCGGACTTGATGAATATCAAAATTTCGAGAATAGGTGGTCTGACAAAGGCGCGCCGCGCCCGTGATATGTGTGTGACGGCAGGAATTCCGATGACTATTCAGGATGTTGGGGGAAGCGGCATAGTGCAGGCGGCTATTTTTCCATCTAGCGCAGTCCACCCCGAAGGAGTTCCGCCATTCTGTTTACGACCCGCTCACTTGGACTGACGCACTCACGGATGCACCGATTCGGGTCCAGGAGGGCGGAGCAGTGGTGGAGGTCTCCGATCGTCCCGGGCTCGGTCAGGAACCCTTACCAGGTATCTTCGGCGATCCAGTAGCCGTTTATGGCGGCAGGGACTGACATCATAGTCTTTTGCAACGTATCGAGGTCTCGGTTGAGTCCATTGGACGGCGCCATTAGGCAATTGCAAAGAGCCAAAAGGTTGCTCTGGATGCATTAACTGAAGTTGTTATCCGGTGCGAGAGCGTATCATTTGCTGAGCGAACAATGTGGCGAAAAGCTGAACAACTCCGAGGAAGGTACCGGAGAGTTGGTCGCCGCGTTGCAAAGGCTATAAAATGGTTGTGAATGTTGAAGCAACGTTCTTGCCGCAGGTCCGCCTCCTGCTCGTCAACAAGGGTTGACTAACATTGACGGGGCGGCCCTTTTCCATTCGAGCCCAACCAGACGCGGCATATGGTCCCGGCGCCTCTGGGTCGCCGAACTGCTGGCCTAGAGAAATGTGCTCGTCTAGAGTTCTCTGGCAAGGGGCAAGGCAGAACCTACAGCCGTCCACTTGATATGCGAACGCGGTCCGCCCGCCGCGACCGGAACATTCAAGCCCGCCATTGAAGGGTCCAGGCCGTCACTTCACGCTCGTCACAAGCAACGGCGGCATCAACGCCGCATCGTGTACGCCGGCGGGCCCGGCAAAGCGGCTTCAATCACCTTGGACACACACCGGTGGGTGTAAGCTTGCTTCACCAACCATCATCACGATCTCGGCTCGCGTCTCAACGTAAGCGTTTGTTCTCCAAAACCCAAAAACATCAGAAGCGTAAGCGGCATCGAAATCAAAACGAGACCCTGCTCACATTTTGCATCTTCTAATATTTAGAATTATCTATGAATATCTGTTTCAATAACAAGAAAATGGTTGACGCACGGCCGACCTTGCCCCTTACTGCAAGCATGCGACGTCCCGCAGCGCACCGAACTAAGGGAGGTGAACTGCTGGTGCTGAAGTCAGCCCAGCGGCGACACAAAAGCGGACATGTCCATTGATCGAGCCGCAACCTCGCAATTCGAGAGAAGGTTAAACATGCATGCAATCAACGAGCTCGCCAATTTTGTAAGCAGTTTCCCGGCTGAGGAAATTCTGGCTGCAGGGCGAGAAACCGTTTCCATGTTGGTTTTGGACCTTCTGGGAGCTTCGGCAGCTGGAATCGATTCGCCGCTCGCTGAAGCCGCTAGAGCAGCAGCCCTCGAATCGTATGGCGAAGGCAAGATTGATATTTGGCTAACGGGTATGCGCACCAGCATTGTAGGTGCGGCGATGGCTAACAGTGCGGCTGCTAGCGCTCTCGACATCGACGATGGCCACCGAGCGGCAGGTGGCCATCCAGGAGCCGGAATCATTCCTGCAGCATTGGCTGTCGCGCAGGCGCTAGGTGCCTCGGGCTCTGAGGTCATGGACGCAATCGCATTAGGTTACGAAGTTGGACTTCGGGTCGCGAGTTGCCGTCCCGTGCAAACAATCGAGACGTACTCAAGCGGGCGGTGGGTAAACTTTGGGGTTGCCGCTGCGGTTGCGCGACTCCTGCGTTTGAACCCTGATCAAACGGCCCACGCTCTTGCAATCGCCGGGTGTGAAGGGCCGATTGTCTTTCTTAACGCGACGGCAAAGTTTGGCGGCAGCAGTATTAAGGAAGGCATTCCGCCCGCTGTTGTGGCCGGGATAACGGCCGCTTACAGGGCTCAGGCGGGCGCAAAAGGCCCGACTGAACTTCTCGATGAGGGCGAGCGGTTTTCTCGAAAATTGTTAACTGGAAATCTTGGTTCATCTTGGGAAGTGCAAAAGTGCTATATTAAGCCGTACGCTTGCTGCCGCTATATACATGCTGCAGTCGATGCGATCCTTACGCTGCGGAAAGCGAATCGCCCAATTCTTATGCTGCGTATCGAGACATTTCCGCAAGCTATGCGACTAGCAAATGAGCGTGCGCCTAGCACACTTGAGGGTGGGCAGTACAGTTTTTACTTCAATTGCGCTGTTGCGGCTCTGTATGGGCGCGATGCTTTGCAGCCAGTCAGGCCAGAGTATTTTTGTGATCCACAGGTCCTCGAACTTGCGTCGCGCATTGAGCTGGCGCCATCTCTTGAGTTCGCCAGCGCCTTCCCGGCTTTAACCCCGGCACGTGTAATACTGGATCAAGGTGGTGCTCCCGAAGAAATGTTAGTCCTACATCCGCTTGGTGACGTAGGCAATCCGCTGTCGAGCAAACAGATCGAAGAGAAGTTCAGAAATATCTCCCGAAATTGCATCGGTTCTGAGTGGCTGGACGAAATTGTGACGGTAGTTACGAATATGCATGCCGCCAGTTCCGCGGCTCTTTTCGGAGCATTAGTGCCACCTCACAAAAGATACTCCGACCCCGCGAGCGAGTTTGCGATTAGTGCCTGCTGAGGATTGATGCTGGTAGGAGAAAACAGGCAGGCGGAATTGGTTGAAGGGATCGCTATCATGCATCGTGTTGAGGAATTTAGAGAAGTGCAAATCGAGGCGACTGAATGGCGCCGTCATCTCCATCGGTACCCGGAACTTAATTACAAGCTGTACAATACGGCGAAGTTTGTCGCTGAGAAGCTAGCATCGTTTGGCATCAATAACATCGAGACCGGGATAGCTGAGACCGGAATCGTCGCCTTGATTCATGGCGAACTTGGAGAAGGTTCTACCATTGGACTGCGAGCAGATATGGATGCTCTACCGATACTTGAGAAATCAAACAAGCCTTGGGCTTCAGAAATACCGGGCGTAATGCATGGATGCGGCCATGATGGTCATACGGCAATGCTACTGGGGGCCGCGAAATACTTGGCCAGCACGCGACAATTCAAGGGGGTAGTAGCCCTCATCTTTCAGCCGGCGGAAGAAGATGGGCGTGGCGCACAAAGAATGGTCCAAGAAGGAATCATGGAGCGGTTCGGAATCTCTCAAGTCTTTAGCATGCACAATTGGCCAGGGATGGCGATCGGAGAATTCGCTATTTGCGACGGTGCGATTTCATCGGCGCTCGATGAGTTTGATATCTTAGTCAAAGGGAAGGGCGGTCACGCTGCTAAACCACATCTGACCACCGATCCCATCGTCATAGCGGCGCAGATCATCATGGGGCTCCAAACACTAGTGTCTCGGAAAACCGACTCCCAGGAGTCCCTCGTGATATCGGTCACAAAGCTGAGCGCTGGGACAGCATACAACATCATCCCCGAGTCTGTCGAAATCTCGGGCACCGTTCGGACCCTCAAATCCAATTTGCGTGACTTTGCAGAAAAACACATCAGGTTATGCGCCGAAGGCATTGCTTCTGGCCTTGATGGTAAGATCGAGTTTACGTACCGCCGACTCGAGCCACTGATGTTCAATCACACAGAAGGCACGAACTTCGCCATACGAGCAGCACGAGGCCTTGTAGGGCAAGACGCGGTAGATACAAACGCCAAGCCCTCAATGGGATCAGAAGACTTCGCCTTTATGCTTGAGGCACGACCAGGT
>Ga0123342_1006076_pt1 | contig 16990 bp, 10 predicted proteins | sample Turbeawhitnodule_FD_89960 | JGI IMG/M metagenome (GOLD analysis project Ga0123342, IMG submission 89960) | Root nodule microbial communities of legume samples collected from Mexico - Turtle bean Mexico white nodule | ecosystem: Host-associated > Plants > Roots > Nodule | place: Mexico: Nepantla... | reverse complement strand
GTATTTTCATAGTAGAAAATCCGAAAGACAAAATAGTAATTCAAAAACACTTTTTTCATAAGACATTTTTTTTTCATTTCTGGATTGATAAATCCGAAATTCATAAAACATGTTCCAAAAATGATGTTCCAGAAATATTTTGGAAATAATAATTCGGAAATCATTTTCTAAAGGGGTAAAATAGTCTTTTTAGAAAATGATGGGGTGCAAGAAGAAATTTGTAGAGGTGCAGGAAAAAGTTGCCTTATTTGTACGTCTGATGGGCTTGAGTTACGAGCCTTCTGAAGCCCGTTAACTTATAGATAGGGAAAATATTTTCTGTACCCCCATGATTTCCTCATACACCGCATACTTTAAAAAATATTGAAATTATCTATTTTGGGTTCTATATCCAGAATACAAAATTTTATTCTTGATTTTACAAAACAAAATAGAAATTATAAATACAAGATTTATATTTCAAATTGTACAACCCAATCCAAATTTTATATTTTGATTTGTATATTTTGAAAAATATTTATATTCCAAAATTTATATTCTGAAATATAAAAAATACAAAAATTTTAATTTTTGAATTTTATAATAAAAAAATTATCTGGATTCTACATTTAAAAAAAAAACGATCAATGTAAAACTAACCCAAAAAATAAATCAATATCAAAGATTAATTTCAATATTCTAGTATGAGAAGAAAAACATAGAGGTGCAGAAAGAAATTGTCCATACATTACATTGTAACAACCGGACCCAAATGTTTTTTGCGCCAGTATGCACCTTTGCAACATAACATTATCTGTGAAAATATATAAAAGAATTTCCGTATACAACTTTTTTTCTTTCTAAAATAATTAAAATATTATTATTTTTTATATTTAAGACACATGATTTCATAAATTTCCTACAATTACTCCATTTAATGTTTATCTTTTAATATTTCAAACATCAAATAATGTATACTAATATTTCAAGCATTACAATGGGAGAATAGCATAAATTGTTATGATTGATACTAGAATATAAAATGGTAAAAATCAAGAAAAATAAACCAAAATTTTATACTCCAACTGTTTGGCATCATTGTGGTTGATGTGAAAGGTGAGGATGGAAGATTGATTATTCTTTAGTTTTTTTTTTTTTTGCAGAGGAAAAGGAAAGAAGAAGTAAAAAAGAAAAATAAAACTGAATCATGAACCATGTGCCCCAGAAAGACCCTTTTAGAGAAAAATCCTTAGAATTTTTAGACTAAGAGTGTTTAGGAAAAATATTATTTTCAGATTTTACTTGTTTTTAATGTAAAATACTTTTAGACGGTTTGAATTTTAATTTTTAGGTAAATTATATTTCTTACTGATAAAAATATCTAAAGAATTATAATAACTAAATAAAGTACACTTGTTTTCTACCATTATAAATATATTATTCAGTAAAACTTGAAAACAATGTTTTTACTTATAAAAAAAAATGTGATACCTTACAAATAAATGATGACAAAAAAAATAACAAAACAATTTTTTGTATAAAAAAAAGTAAAATAATGATAAATATTTTAAGAATATGATATGAATAAAAGAACTAAAAGTTAGCCTTGTAAACAACTATGTAAGAGTTATTAAAGTATATATGGAACTGTATTTGAGATATTATCTCAAATTTATTATTGTAAATACATAATAAATAATATCTGGATCTTTCTATATTATCTTATGTTAAAGTGAATATTCATAAAGTTTATTTAAGGATTATAAAGCGAGGACGTGATTAAACATTTCTTTTATAAATTTTTAGAACAGAAACTATGCAGCTCGGAATGATGAAAATACATTTTAATTATATTTAGGCGGTAAGATATCTTTTCATCCTATGAGAAATAACGTTCACGAAAATTTTAAATTGTTAAGTCTCTTCTAAGTTTAATTTAAATATTTGTAATTATTTTTTTTTTGTTTTTTTATTAAATATTTAATTATTTTTATTTTTTAATTAAGTCTTAATATTTAATTTTGCCGTAAACTGAAATTGTTACTTTGAATTTACTGTATACGTATTTTTATATTAAAATTAAAAAAATAACTTGATTAAATTTTAAATCTCTGAATTCTTATTAAAAGTATAAAGATTTTGGATACTCAATAAAATAATTTTTTAATTTAAAATATTCAAATTTAAAAAAAATAAAATTTTATACAAATTCAATATATTCATAATATTATATAATTATTCAACATTGAACTTATTCAGAAATATATTAATATTGTTCTTGAAGTTAGAAATATCAATATTAAAAATAAATATTTAACTTAATTTTAAAATGAGATTAGAAATATTATTTTCTTGGACTTAGTCATATTATATTAGTCTTGAAGTTGTGATGATTTCATTTGATTTGAAAAAAGATGTTATAAACGAAGTCAAACAAATTAATTATGTTATTCTATATACAAATATTAATAATGTCAAACAAAACTTACAAGAAAGTTAGAAACGAGGTGAAATAACATATACATATAACTTTTTTTACACTATGAACCAATTAAAAAATTAATATAGAACTTTAAAACAATAAAATTTGTATATACAATAATACTATATAGTTAACGATAATTTTAAATATTTTGATGAGCGGTTGAAGGAGTTACGGAATTTGGTCGTGGAACGGAGTTATAATTGAGAAGTGGGAGATAAAGATGCACAGTGTTTGGAATTTGATTTGCCTAAAAAAAAAGCACTTTTCAACGCTTCACCACACAAGAGAACACCTTCTCTTTCACTTTCCCTTTCCCTTTCAGATCTCGATTCTACCTTCCTCTCTTCCATTTTCTCCCTTTCTCCAACCACTTCGCAATCGCTTCTACTTCACCCCACACTTTCCCTTCACCACAAATTCTCATCATTTCCAATTCCACCCCAGTTCGCTGGATCACCTTTTTCTACTCTCCTCTTCCTCTCTATGGCCGCTCCTCCTGCAAGAGCTCGAGCCGATTACGATTTTCTCATCAAGCTTCTCCTAATCGGCGATAGCGGTAATTTATTTTGTTTTCAGTGTTATCTTATAATTCTTCGGTTCCCTAGCTATGACTCGATTCGATCCGGTTTTTGATTCTGATTTTTTTATTGGTGAATGTTTGTATGGGGTTTAAATTGACCCGATTTTTGGTGCTTACCGCTCTGTGAGTTTAAGCCGTAAATGGATGATTAGTACTTTTTTTTTTCAAGTGAATGCTGTGGTTGTGAGTTTACTGTGATGAATGGAGCTAGTGGTTAATTGTCAATGAAATTGCAAAAGAAAGGTTGTTACAGGGTAGTAGTTGTTCACTGGATTGGTAGCTGTCAAACGTTGGAAAATTTGGGAACATTTCCCAGTCTAATATTGAAAAAAGTGGGTATTTCTTTGCTTAGTACCTAAATTTTAAAATCCAGCTCACCTATTAGCTTGTGTCTGAAAATCACTTATTGAGTAAAATGTGGCAACTCTTCAGTAGTGCGTTTGCATCTCACTATTTTATTTTTCTTCTTATGGTCAGGTGTGGGTAAGAGTTGCCTTCTATTGCGATTCTCGGATGGATCTTTCACTACAAGTTTCATCACGACCATTGGGTAGGGTTTTTTTTTCGTGAAACCACCTAACTTGTGAGGAGTTGCCTCTGATCTTACTAGAATGTTTTTTTTTTTCAGTATTGATTTCAAAATAAGGACCATAGAGCTCGATGGCAAGCGAATCAAATTACAAATATGGGATACAGCTGGTCAAGAGAGGTTTCGAACTATTACAACTGGTTAGTATTTTATATTGTATTTGTTTTGTTTCCGCTCCTCCCAGAGTCCTAGTATGCTCTATAATGTTTGGTCAGAGCTTGTGATTCTTTATATCCAGCTTATTAATCACTTCTATTGCAATGTGTACTTATCACAATCTTAAAACTTAACAATGGCTATTTACGTATTTATCTACATTCTTTTCTTTCAATATGTGTAGGAACTAGTTGAATGTAATTTTTTAATTTTTTTTTAATCTGGGTTGATTTTATTGTTGATTGTATCTTGGTTCTGATGACTGTATTTTGCTTATTATTGGTTGCATATATATTTCTCCTTTTTCTCTAAATTGCTAAACCATTTTATCTTAACCCGTCAGCTGTGATTTGGCGTGTTAAAATTTCAGTTGCCAGTTTAAATGTCTAATATGCTTGATGCTTGATATGACGTGGTGGTATTTATATTGGTGGCTGTTTGAGATGATAAGTGTATTCCATTATTCATGAGGTCCTTGTTTGAAGAATTCTGTGTATTATGAGGCTTGTCGATTGGTTGGATCTTCAGTGTTTGCCTCCTGCTGTTTATAACGTCATATGTTTTTATAAACATCAAGGCTTTTAAACTTATTAAGGTTTACTTTGCTGCCTTTTACGAATGTAATATTTTGCTGTAGGGTGTTGCTTTGTTTGTGAATATGATTTCTATCATAATATCAGTCAACTATCCCGCCTCTTTCAAGCATGCAAATTTGAGCTTCTTCCCATGTTTTTATTGATTTTGATCCTTCTTTTGCAGCCTATTACCGCGGAGCAATGGGTATTTTGCTTGTGTATGATGTCACCGACGAGTCATCTTTTAACAGTGAGTTTTCCTTCCTCTAATTTTTCGGTCTTCTATTATCCCCCCACCCAATATTGTTCTCCAATTTGTGTTTCCTTAAAGCACCATGTATTAGTTGAACAAGTATTTTTCAGTTAAGTCTAATTTTGAACTTTATAATTTCAGTAGATTAATAATTTGACTTACTAATTCCATTTCATGTCAGACATCAGGAATTGGATTCGCAACATTGAACAGCATGCTTCTGATAATGTCAACAAGATATTAGTGGGGAACAAAGCTGACATGGATGAAAGCAAAAGGGTTTGTCCTACTTACTCTCACTTGTTCTTTGTCTTTTGATTATGCTTGGATCTGTGTCTCCTATGGTTACTACGCACTATTTGATGCGGGACAATGTTATCCTTAGGCTGTTCCAACTTCAAAGGGCCAAGCTCTTGCAGATGAATATGGCATCAAGTTTTTTGAGACGGTAAGTGGTACTATGGCACTTGTTGCTCTTGCTGAACATGCCAAAATTGTTGATATGTTTTTAATACGGAGATTATGGTTATGCAGAGTGCAAAAACCAACATGAACGTGGATGAGGTTTTCTTTTCAATAGCCCGGGACATCAAGCAAAGACTTGCAGATAATGACTCAAAGACTGAGGTTTTTGTTTTGAACTTTCTCCCTAGTGATGATGAGTGTGTGTATCTTGTGACAGTTCATATTGCATAAATTTCTGATTACAAACTTATTGATCAATGCTAGAGTAAACCATTATTTAATACAAGGTTTTGTGCTTGGTAGAATGAGAAAGCCCTAACTAAATTTAATTATCAATTTTTTTGCATTGAGTTTCGTTTGTCCTTTTGCAGCCCTCGACACTGAAGATTAACCAACCTGATAATGGACCGGGATCTTCTCAATCCGCTCAAAAATCTGCTTGCTGCGGTTCGTAAAGGGAACTCTAGCTGATACATTTGACTGAAAATGTTAATTTTGTCAATGACTTCCATCGGTGCTTGTATTGTTATTATGTCACAGTTATACTCATTGGGTGTGAATGGTAGATACTGCATATGTCGGCAAATTAATTATATATCAATTTATTGTTGCCGAAACCAAGAACCGCATATATCAATATCCAAGTTCTCCAATTCTTTTTCATAACCTTTTGAGGGAATATCAAAATATACCCTTGAATGCACATCTGGGCCACGTAGATTTATTTTTTTACGTGTCATAGTAACCTAAAATTTTATTAACACTTGGATATTGAATGTTTCTAAAATGTTTCTACAGCACCTTTTTAAAGGAAATTTATTAGCTTCCGAAAGTACTTATGAGTTTTTTTTTCCTTTTAAAATGAAGGAAATTCTTTCAAACAGGTCGGTCCATTTGAAATAATATTAATGCTAATCTGATTTGTGAAAACGTTTTCTAAAGTAAGAAATATTGAAAAACGAAATTAGAAATGAATACAAACATTTCAAATTATAACGGGAAAATTGTACTTCTTGAAGGATTACACGAGTTTTTAATCAACACAAATAAGGATTACATCAGTTTTTTTATCAATAAAATTAATATCTTAATGAGTTTAAAAAATATGGGTTTTCAAAATTACCGAAAGTTCATATAAGAATTCATATATCAGATTTATATTAAAACATTTTATTTATTGATACAAAAATTTATGTAAAGAACTTCCGTAAGAGATATGTCTTTAAGGTAAAGGAGTCGAAATGTTTATCACTAGTCTTGGTTTCAAAGTTCTTTCCATTACTAGTATGATAATCGCTTACAAAATAATTGTTAATTATTTGATATTTGAAAAAGATTTTAAAAAAAATAACATTATGTAAACAAATAATTTAAAAAATATAAATTCAAGTTGATTTTTTTAAAAGTAAAATGAAATTAAAACTCCATTATAGAATATGACTAGAAGTAAATAATATTTTAGAATAGCAAAATAAAAGAAGTTGCTCTGGAAGTATTTAAATTTAAATTAATTAATTTTATCTTTAACAAGTTGATATAAGTGTATTATTCATACAATAGTAGCAATGAACCATATAGATGTAATTGCATAAAGAAAGAGACCAAATGATGTACACTATAAATCATAAAAATAATTAAGTATTTTAATGTCTAGAAAACAAAGTAAAATTATTTTCGATGAAAAAATTTAATAACTAAAAGTATTTTATTTTAAGTACAAAAAAATAATCTTTTATATTTGTGTTTTGCTAACTGTCTATGAAGATTTTTAATTCGAATGTATTGAATAGAACTATACATGTTAAAAAATATATGAAATCGCAGATGCCAATTGAATCTATCAAAACGACTTTTATGTTTATTTTTAAGAAAGGTGTTTGATTTTTAAGATGTAAAATAATATATATTTCATTCATGATGAAAACAAAATTCAATTGAGGATTTTCAAGTAAATATTAAAATTCAAAGAAAAAGTAACAATGAAGAGCAAAAGGATATTCAAAGTAGAAAGTAATAAATAAAAGTGACTTACAAATTGTAAATTAATAAGGATAAAACATAAGTCTCAACAAGAAGTAAATTGAATTCGATTTTGTTTTGCTATTCTCAGTTCAGCATTACAAAGTTGTTGATATAATGTTTTTTTTTTCACTTTTAAACTATAAATAAGAAATTTTATATATAACTATAATTTTTGTAAGTAATTTAAAATGTTATTTATTCCATACAAAATCTTACACTATGCTTTATTTAATGTCAAATTGTTACTTTTAGGTTGTGTTTGGATTAGGGAGAAGATTTGAGGGAGTGAATTTGAAATGATTTGAGAGGAAAATATAAAGAAAATGGAGTTATTTAGATTAAGGTATGTTAAAGTGAATTTTTGAGAAAAATTTATTGAGATTTGTGAGTGATATGATGGTTGTGAGAGAATTTTTAATTTTTTTAAAATATGTAAAATCTAAGTTTACAAATTTATCCTTATCTTTAAAAATATTTGAATAATAAAATATGAGATTTTTTTTATAGATTTAAGTTAATTAAAATATTTATATAATATTTATTTTTATTGAATAATTTTATTTTTATTATAAATACATTAAAAAAAATATTTTCATTAAATCAAATTAAAATTGATTTTTTATTATTATTAACATTATTATTTAATAAGTTTATTTTAATTATTATTAAATATGTAATTTATATTTATATTTATGATTATTTTTTATAATTTATTATTATTATTGTAATATATATATATTTATATAATGTTATTTTGTATGTATAAAAAGTCAAGGATAATTTTGATTTTTTAGTCATACGTAATTTTTTTGTTGGTTTCATTGCCTTTCTTCGTTACACACGAAACATTATTTTTTCTCGGGCAACTAATCAGTTTTCTTTCCTCACAATTATATAGATACAAATGTATATTTTATTCACTTTTCAATTCAAGTAAATAGTATTCACTCATATGCAAACAAAGCCTTAGTGGAAAGACATAATATATTATTAGTTCTAACTCCTTATAACAACTTCGTAAGTTTGACAATATATTAACCATCTTTCTTTGGATTTAGTCTGACAAACCATTTCCATTCACAAAGGGTTTTTCTTGAGAAAAATGAGGGACTTATCTTGCTTTTTTCTTGTTGGAACAAATAATTTTAGAAGGAGCTTGAGTAAAGTTTTGAAATCTTTTTGTAGAGAATTAGACTATATCATCGTCTAGCATACAAACAATAGAAATAATATAAAGTAATTTATATTGGTTTACTGAAACACATAGACTATATTCATCAAATTATCTTTTAAGCAAGTTGTTTAGGAGGTTCCACTAATAAAATCAATTGATTCAAATAATTACACAAATCATTCTTGGTTACAACGAATACACAAATCACTCTTAATTATTCGAGTACACAAAATACTCTTAGTTATACCATCTTAACCCCTTTGAGATTAATACCTCACAAAACAAAATAAGAATAAAATCTCAAAGAGAAAGCAATTTCAACTTATGAGTTTACTTCACCTTGTGAAGAATTACAATGGTTTCACTCACTTATAAAGAACACTTAACACTATTTGAGTACTAGAAGATTAAAAGAATTGTATGTACTAGTTCTATATCCTTCTATATAGGCTTCTACAAATGACTGTTGCAACAATTATTTTACTAATATTTAATCTTTGATTTATCTTTATTATCAATATGAAATCTTCAATTCATTCCTTAATGTTTGCTTGATATAGAAAGTCTTGATCTTGTATTTACCTTAAGCTTTATAAGGAAACACATTTTTTGTTACGATTTATTTACATACACACACGCACACACCCACACCCACACCCACACACACACACACAAACACAAATATATAAAGAAACTTTTAGTTGTTGTAAACTCTTAGATAATAAAATATCCTTGATTATCTTGAAATATTCTACAATCCAAAAGACACTCAATGCTTATGTGGGAAAAAAATTATAAGGTAGGAATGTTACATGAAGAGTTATTAACCATCACATGTAACTTTCATGGGTGTAATGATGGTTGTAACTACTTCACGTGACTTTCTACCAATTCATGCACCATATGTGTTTCTTGGAGATGTAATTATGAGTTTTTCCTTAATTTTAGGAGCTATCATGTGCCTTTCTGTAATTTTAAAGAACCGTCCATGTGCTATGATTAATTAGAAGTTAACTAACTATTATATATATATATATATATATATATGATTAATTGAGTTAACTTTAGCTTAAATGGTCTTATGCTTTTCTTTGAGTCTCTCGATGTTTCTAAACACTTTAGGAGTGTCTTTTCCTCTTTAAAATTGGGGCATGCTCCTTATAAAAGAGAGTCAACCCTCTTATAAAATTACTTTTGAAACTGAACGAAATTACTTTTGAAAGTATTACGAGTTCTCTACTCTTATCTTGATTTTTATCTTGAGGAATTTTCTCAAGTAATGAATCTTCCTGAACTTATCACTTGGGATTAATGATAAATGTTTCTCACAAATCAAATATTCATATGTTCATACATGTTATAATACCAATAAACTATTTCTAATTCAAATTCAACTCAAACTAACATATTAATTCATTCAATAGCTTTACCAACTTACTAGAACCATCCATTTCTTTCAACATATGCATATTACTAATTAAAACAATTATTTCATATGTACACCAATCCAACATTAATTACAAATTTTTGTTTTTAATCAACTATCAATATTTAGTCAATCCTTATATTCTCAACTTACACTTACATTCCAAATTCATGTGAAATAAGTATATAGATTGACTCCCCTTCCCTCTTTTAAAAAACTCCATAAGAAAATATTTTAAACTAAGTAAGAAAAATCCTTACTTGTTTCGAAGGGACATGATTCACAATAGAACACATAAAGAATATACACCAATACCCACCTCATACAAACCACTTAAAGACAAAATCTGGTCAAATCTGGACATAATATTGTTATCTTAAAGAAAAAGGCTTTTGATAAGAGAAGATATAAAGGATGGGAAATGAAAAGGTTTAGAGATGGTAGAATATATAAAATTAAAATTAAAAAAATTAAAATAGTAATTTATATATTAAACATAATTTAAAAAATTAATATTTATTCTTTTTAAAACTGTTTTTACTAAATATCAAAATTGTTTTAAAATTTGATTTATTGTAAGATAATTGAATAATAGAAGAAGAAAAATGTCGAGTCTCAAAAAAATTGTAATTCTAAAATCAAATTATGGTAAAATTTAGATACCAACTTCCTAAAATCTACATAACAAATTAGTCTTAATCCATGCATTTTGAAACTGAAAACGTATAAAAAATCTCACAACGGCGAAAAGAATAAAGATAATTCAACAAAAAATATTGAAAACAGTGGTAGGAAATATAATATTTAAAAGATGTCAATTACGTATATAATATTTGTAAATTTGAATAATTTTTAAAGGTTAATAAATCATTTTTAATTCTCAAATGAATATAAAATAAATGTCAATAAAGTCATTTGAATGCAAACTACAACTATTTATAATTTTTAAAAGGTTTAATTACCTTTTTCGTCCCTATATTTATAGTTAATAGTTAATTTGGTACCGTGGTTTTTAAAAAATTCAATTTGGTCCCTAAGTTTTTTAAAATGTATTCAAAATGGTCCCTTATGTTAAATATCACCAAACGTTACGTGGTGCTTATGTGGCAGACACGTGTAAGTTACGTGGATGGTGCTTACATACATTACTTTACTGAATACTGAATTAGGGTTTAGGTTATTCAAATTGGGGATTTCGAATTTCTGATTTAAGGTTTCTAATACGAGGATTGCTCCGCTGGTTGGATTCTGTGGTGCGCTTCCCTGCTTCGATTCCATTCGGAGGTGTGCACCACAGAATCGAATGAGGGGAGCACACCTCCGAATGGAATCGAAGCAGGGAAGTGCACCACAGAATCCAACCAGGGGAGCAATCCTCTTATCAGAAACCCTAAATCAGAAATTCGAAATCTCCAATTTGAATAACCTAAACCCTAATTCAGTATTCACCAAAGTAATGTAAGCACACTCTGCGTAACTTACACGTGTCTGTCACATAAGCACCACTTAACGCCGTTTGGTTATATTTAACAGAAATGACCATTTTGAATATATTTTAAAAAACTTAGGGACCAAATTGAATTTTTTAAAAATCACTTTACCAAATTAACTATTAACTATAAATATAGGGACGAAAAAGGTAATTAAACTTTTTTAAAATAATAATGAAATTATAAAAAGGCATTCAATTCAAAGATAAATGGTTCTCTGACATCTTGTGTATAGAAATGATGAAAAGAAACTCAACTATATGTGCAATAAAATTACAATTTTCTTTTATTAAAAGATAATTCAAATAACATTATTTACTCGTTTAAACCTCTAAAAAAAGAATTGAAAAAAGAAGAGGGTGGCAAAGGCTACAAAGGTAAAGATGGATAGGGATAAAAGGTCTGAAAAGGCATGGAGAAAAGTTGATGATGGCACTGTGAAGAAGACATTCACTGTTTTAGATATGATGGATCAGAGAATAGCTACTCAATGGGATGACACTGAAAGTCACATGATTTTTTGCCATTTTATTTGCTGATGCACAAACCAATTTTCTATTTCTCAAAGTCCAAAGCAACACCATGATAGGACACAAATTTTAATTAATGGAAAACAACACAACCTTACTATTCATTTAATTATTGAAGTGCTTTGTCAAATCATATCCATGGATCCTAAGAATAAATACACTTTTGTTGCTCATTGTTCTAGAGATTAGGATAAACATTTCTGTTAGAAGTTGAATTTAAGTGAAATTTAACTTTGCATAATTTTTTATAAAATAAAATTTAAACTTATTTATATATTATAATATTTTTATTTTATAGAATGACATTTATATCATTTTATACCCTATAAAATGTTATAATTAGTAGACGTTATAAAATTTTCAATAAGATCTTAAAGTTTTAAAAAATTACCGTATCTTCTTGTGTTGGTCGCCATCGTGATGTATCCAATTCAGAATTCAATTATTCCATTTCTTTTCATGTTGTTTATTCTTATCCTCTAACATCATTTACAATACAATAATCAAAGAATAAAATTTAAAAACCTGGGTTTTAAAAGTAGTTTATTTTGAAATTTATGAATTTTGTATAAACAAATTAAAACAAAAAAAAAATCACATTTTTAGCTTGTTTTACCTTTTTTTCTTTCAATAAAATTCTTAATTAAAAGTGACATATAAAGACACATAATATTTTAAATTTTTTAATTAATGTCTTTAATTAGATAAATTAAATAATTATTATCTTTATATATTAACCTATTCTATTATAATTAATAATTAAAATTAAAATATTACCAAATATTTACATATTTTAAATAATATAATATAATTTTTTTTTTAAATTACTTTTTGATTTTACTTTTGTTTTACAAAAATTGAATTAAATGTGTCTTTGACCTACCGGTTTAACGAGTTAAATGAGACAAACTAGAATAATCTGAGATTCCGTAAATCCAGTCTCACTTTGAAGAACAAGGGAACATCTCAAACCGTTGTTCATATCAGTTGAAAAATACTTACCGTAAATAAAAAAATTAAAATATATGTTAAGCATAAATTACGATGAAATTAACACATGGTTTATTTAAAAGAAATTGGATTTGATCTCTTTAAATAAAGTATCAGAATCAAGTTTTATAAATAAAAATAACACAATTCAAAAAACAAATTTTATTAAAAATGATCGGTTAGTTTTCTGCCAAATATTAATCATCACAAAAGTTAATAAATTTTCTATATTAATAATATGATTAAAAACAAATTAACAAAAAATAATATCCGTTATGAGAGTGGAGTCTTTAAATAAAGTCTCCCATTCAAAATTTATAAATAAAAATAACATAGCTAAAAAAAGGTTATGCTAAATATAGTTGTTTAGATTTTCTGATACGATTATAAAGAAAATTAGCATGAAAACAATAATTTTTAAATATTTATAATATTGTATTATGTCTTGGAAATAATTTCATCCGCGTGCTACGAACGAAAATGGTTAGCTTTGGCAAATTTTTATTTTTCTAAATTAGTCTTACTTGAACAAAATGATTTAATTAACATTTTATGGATGTCATATTAGAAGATGTTTTTATCCATCTAGATAATTTTAACTTGCAATACTGAATGCATTGGTTCAAAATCTTCATCAAAATAACACATTTTTATTTTTTAATAATATATTATCTTAAATATTTACCTAAATAATATACTATGCTAAATAATTAATCTACAATTTAGAATTCAATTTTATTTTAAACTTGATTATTTTTTATTTAAAAATGAAGAAAAGAGAATTGGTAATTTTAAGTTTTTAAAAAATAATTGTTTACAAAGTTATTTTGGAAAATAATTTATAAAAAACGTTATTTAGAAAATTAAATATACAGAACATAATAGTTTATAAAAACATATAATTTAAACAAAAATTATTTAAAAATAAGTAAATAAGAAAAAATTGTTAACAAAATTAACATTTATAAATTTTTAAATAATTATTTTTGAAATTTTGGTTTGAAAATTTTATAAAAAAAAGGAAATAATTTCTTTCTGAAAATAGTGAAAATTGTTTTATATGATTAAAATTATTGATTTATGAACAATAAATATAATAGTTAAAATATTTATAAATGTAATAACTATTCAAAGAAAAGTAAATAATTTATAAAAATATTTTTTTAAAGAATATTGTTCTTCCAAAGGCCTATAAGCAAACTTCTTTCTTGGATTTGCTGACTTCTTGGTTCTCCTCCTCGGTTATGGGCTTTCGATCTAGGCTCTCAGTTTGTACTCTCGGTTTGTGCTCTCAGTTTGGACTCTCGGGTAGGTGTGTGTACTTGCAAGGCGTTCTGATCCCAAAGTCAAAATAAATTTTAAATAATTATAAGGTAAAATCATCACTCTACTAACCTCTTGGGTTGACCATCTATGTATAATGTTCTCTTATTGGACTCAGTAGCTGTTTGGGTCTTTTCTTTTTTTACCTAATATTTATTGAACACGTACCTGTACATTTGGGCTTGTTTTATGGGTTTTGGTACAATAATTAATTTAATATTATTTATTTATTTTTTCTTTGCATTTAGTCTTACAACCTAATTTTTGGGTCTAATATTTCGATTTGACCTTTCGGCCTAGACAATACAAATATTATTCCCTAATTTTTATCTGTGCTCTCGGGTAGGTGTGTGTACCTGCAAGGCGTTCTAATGCCAAAGTCTTTACTAACCTCTTGGATTGACCATTTATTTATAATGTTCTCTTATTGAGCTCAGTACCTGTTTGAATCTTTTCTTTTTGTACCTAATATTTATTAAACACATACCTGTATATTTGGGATTGTTTTATGGATTTTGGTACAATAATTAATTTAATATTATTTATTTATTTTTTCTTTGCATTTAATCTTACGAGCCTAATTTTTGGTCTAATCTTTTGGTTTGACCTTTCCACCTATAAAGTACAAATACTATTCCCTAAATTAGGGTTGAGAGAGAAAGAATATTAAGATATATTTTTGTTCTCATTAATACTCACAAAATCAATCCCACAAAAAAGACCATAATATGTCATACTATTACATATACATATATAATTATTATGGCATACTCACTCTAATAATAAATTACATGTGAATAGCTATATATACATGAATCCCTAAATGCATCTTAATGATTTTAGGATAATTTCTTACATTTGTCATCTTTTAAAAAACTTATGCTAAGAATATTTCAGGATAGTCTAATACTTAATTAATTAGAAGTCTCTTGACATGAAAATCTTAACTCCATGTATACCTCAAACATCTATAGAAAATTACAAGACCATATTAAATATCAATATATACATACAATACATTAACAAGTATATCATACAAATACAAGTGCGTACATCTCATCATAATATAATATATATATATATACCAATGCTGCTAATTTATATCTTATTTTAAATGTTTATAATATCATAATAATTATAATTTCCTTTTACAATTCATACTAATATTCCAAACCCAAATATATACATTTATTTACATTCTAACAACTAAACTAATGTAATTTAATACAAACATTAATAGATAGATATACTGAATTAACTTCTTTTAGAGATAATATGTCTACGGACAAAATTATTCCTTCACAATTCCATGAACATCTTTCCTTAGTAATAACCCAAATGGAAGAAGAATATGTTTTATTATACAAACAAATAACTGAACAACTTACACTTATAAAGAATGTAAAACAAATCTCGAAAGAAATAAAATTCTTATAAAATAAAAAATAATACTATATATATTTTTGATCATTAAAACTGACATCTCTTAAAATTTAAATATTACATGTAATTAGTTTTGTTAAATAATTTCCAATAAGTTGCCAATTAATAACTTTCGTAGACAACATTTTTGCAGTTTTTACACGTTTTAAAAATTTATTTCTTTTCAACAAATTATACATATTATATAATATTTTTTTATTAAAGAACAATAAATACAGTAAAATAATTAAATCAATAGCATAATATTAAATAGTAAACCAAAAAAGTAGTTTAGTGGTTATTCAACAATGGCATGGTCGAATGGACACCATTGTAACCAAAGAAAGAGTCTGTGACATAAGCATTGCAGATACCGCAACGTTAATTTGAATATTATTTACAAAAATGTTATAATTTACTTTATCAAAAAATTGTATTTTGTAACACCCCAGAAAATTACATCTAACTATTACAATACAAGTTCTACGTATTTCTATACAAATTTGGAGTTTTTCAAAACATTCCTAATACATGATTAAGATTTATAGAAATACAAATATTTACATATCCATAACTCAAAATAAAACTTTGAAACCTCTACGGCTTTCCTGCACCTGTATGGTCATCTGCTCGTGTACATAGTACAATCATCGCAGTTTAAACACAACACAAAAAGCAAGGGTAAGCTAGTGAAAACAAAATTTTATAATATACGAAATTAAATTAAAATAGAAAATCAATTTACATGGCCAATTTCTCAATTATTCAATCTTCTTCAAATTCCGACATAAATCAATCACATAGATCTCACATGGATCTACACATCCAGAATATTTAACAAACAACGTCTTCCGGAATACCCGTATTAAGAAAGTCCTACCAGAGACTAATACCTGATCCAAAGATTACCAGCGAATCCAATAGAAAGGATCAGGGTAAGTTCAATACAACCCAAGCCGTGCATCTCATATGTCACGGTGTGCATGACCTCCCCCATCAGCTTCTCACCACCTGATATTTTAGTCTATGTGACTTAGATCATTAGTGAAGCTCGGTGTGCATTGAGGATTAAACTTCTCAACTGACCCCACCAATATTGATAACTAAATTCTAAGAAAAAACAGAGAACAAAAGATATTTAGAGTAAAAATGAACTTACTCTGTTTAAAAATTTGATCAGGTAGAAATATTCCTTAACTCCTCAGCTACAACGTCGTATGATCAGATTCTAAAATAGATGAAGATTGGGAGAGAAAATTAGGAGAGAGGGAGAGAAGAGAATATGGAGAGAGAGAGAGAGAGAAAGAAGAAAATGGCACGGGGAAGGGGTCTGCAACTTTTGAAAAAAAGCGTTGTTACATTATCTCCAACTACAAAAAATTTTCGTCCTCGAAAATGAACTTACCAAGAAAGAGATTAGGGTATGATGCTCACATCTCCTCTTCAATTTCCCAAGTGGAATCTCCAGAGATGAGATCCCACAATACTTTCACCATGGGAATACTCCGTCCACGAAGTTGTTTCACTTGTG
>Ga0123342_1006075_pt1 | contig 16990 bp, 9 predicted proteins | sample Turbeawhitnodule_FD_89960 | JGI IMG/M metagenome (GOLD analysis project Ga0123342, IMG submission 89960) | Root nodule microbial communities of legume samples collected from Mexico - Turtle bean Mexico white nodule | ecosystem: Host-associated > Plants > Roots > Nodule | place: Mexico: Nepantla... | reverse complement strand
GGGTGTGGGTTGGGTGCACATATTATCTAAACCCTAATTTTAATTTCATTAAGGATATTTTAGTCTTTTTATTTTTGTATATTGGGTGCAGTCCAAAATGATATGGTGCAGGGAGAATCTGCCTTATTTGTAAGTCAGAAATGAGTTGGGCCGAAATTTTTAACTCGTGAACTCGTTTTTACTTGTTTTTGTTCAGTTTGATTAACAAGTTAGAAGTAAGGAGGGACACACTTACCCATTGACCCTTTTTTTTAAAACTACAAATTAAGATAAAAAAAAATAAAAATTTACAATATTAAATTTTTATGTTACATTATTTAAAAAATATAAATACACAATAATGTTATACTTAAATAATTAATATTTACTTTCAAATTATTAATCATAATAATAATTTTATATTTAAAGATAATAAATATTTTAATTTACTTAATAAAAAATATTAATTAATCAATTAAAAACTTACAAAACATTTAAATGATTAAATATTCTTTCAATATATAAAATATATAAAATAAAATTAAAAAAATTGGTCAATTAATCTGGCAATCCACCTTTTACATAAAGGACTAAGATTTCTAACCTACTTTTTGAGACTCAATTAGTCCTATTCTATTTTTGACGAATAAATAAGAGATTGATTAATGCTACTTTTAGTTAAGGAGATTATTCTGTCAATGAAGTTAGTTACAAAAGATAGGATAAAGGTGTACATTAGTTTATTATCATTTTTTCTTTGCACTTGAAGATTTTTCAGTGATGTTCCCCAAATACATAAAAAGGTGAACAAGCATTATCGGGTTCTTTCACTAAATTAATGTATTTTTTTTTAAATTACGATTTTGAGTATTTTTTTTAACAAGAAAATAAGTAAGTTGTATGGTTACCATTTCAAAGTGAAAGTTATTATACAAGAGTGGAAGTTGTTCTAAAAGTTGTCTAGTTTGAAGTTGTATTAATTGATTACGACTTATTAATTTCGTAAAAATAATTGACCTAAAATTGTAATTTTTGAAAAAAAAAACACTACTTTAATGCAAAAAAATCGTATTATCATCTTTCTTTTCTCACGAAAGTTAATGTTGTATTTAGTGTTGTGTTTGGATGAAGAAGGAAGAAACAAAAGTAATTGAGAGAAAAAATACTAGAAAGTGAAATTATTTAGACACAAGGAAATTAGAAGGAAATAAGTAGAAAATTTATAATTGATGTAATTGAAAAATAAAAAAAAATAAAAATTTAATTTATTTACAAGAACACCTTTAATTTTAATTTATCAGAGATTAAGTTTGAATTAAACATGAATCTATATATATATGTTAAAATTTGATATTGAATTTAGAATTATTTGAGATGAAAGTGTGAAGAAAAGTAAGTTATTTGGATTAAGATATATAAATTAAATTTGTGAATGATGTGATGGTTATATTTTTTTAAAAAAATATTAAAGTTTTAAGTTTATAAATTTATTTTTAAAAATAATTAAAAATTGAAATATAAAGTATTCTCGTGTAAAAGGTAGTTAATTATTTTTGTTAGTTCAACCTAACTAAAAACAATTTTTTATGTTTGATTAAAATAATTCATAAAAAAATCAAGAATCATAAAAAAATCAAGAATCATAAAAAAATCAAGAATCAAGAATTAGCACATGGTTTGTTTTTTCTTGTATTCATAAAAAAATTCCATTAGTTATTACTTAGCTTTCGTTTCTTTCTTTCTATAATAAGGCCTTTTCTTCTTGTATTATAATTTCTCTCTACTGTTATACACATTGTGAAAAAAACAAATTAAATAAAGGTAATAGGGTAACCCATGTTTGGTAGGCCCCTCCTCTCCTGCAAGCCTCTACCCCACACTTCTGCGCCCTCACTTCCTTACAATTTACAAACCAACCAATCCAAAACAAGAATTATCTTCATCACAGGAATGGATCCAACAGAGGGTTAATATTATTCGTGTTGCTTGGTCCTACAACTGCTGCTTCACATCTCACCACACCTGCAATCAATTTCTTCACTATTCAGTTTTCACTTCAAACGGGTTTAGCCAGAATAACCAACCATTCCTATTCCTATTTCTGTTTTCTCTTTTTTCTACACCACCTTCTTCTTCCTCACTGTCTTTTTACGACGTCGTTTTAAAGACAAAACCATAACATAACAGAACAACTTCAAACAAACACCACGAAAAAAAAGTCATAATATAAAATAAAAGATCATAACTAAACCTCATGTGAATAAAAATAAATAAATAAAATATATTAAATGATTTTCTTGAAAAGAAGACATTTTAGGGGTCAATGAATTTGAGTTTATAGTAATTTAATAAGTGAATTTTAAACTTATAAAAAATAATATATCTAATGATTCTGATACAGTGTACTTTAAATCTATTGGTTATTAGATACATTGATGATCCCGCTCTTTGAACTCCATTCATGAATCATGGATGAAGGCTACTGCTTACCCGATTCAGCATCTTCTTCCGACGCATACTGGCTCCTTCTCCAAGTCCTCTCTCTCATCCCTCTCTGGCACTATCTTCTCCTTGCAGCGTTCCTTCTCCTCTCTGTTCTCTACAACTTCCTCCAACTCCATTTCTTCCAAGACCTCTTCTCCGGATTCCCAGGCTCCCCCGTGCTTCTCTCCTACAACACCTCCTCTCAAATCTACCACGCCGTCGTTTCGCAGTGCGAGGTTCTTCGCGGCAGATATTTCGCCACGCCCTGGCTCTGCAGCCCGAATCTTCAGACTCTTTTCTTGAACTACTTCGGCAGACCTCCCTTGGTGAAATACGCCAGGTCATTTCAACCATTTTCCACTACTTCCTATTTGTTTATTGGAACTCTTGACCGGACTGTTGAAGATTTGAAGATTGATGATGCAATGATTAGTTTTGTTTCAGGGAACTGTTTAGGACTGCTGATGGTGGAACCATTGCCTTGGATTGGGTGTTCAGTTCTCATGGTATGTATAATTAAACTGTTGTGTGTTTAAGTTTTAGTTATGCTTTATGAACATGCTTACTTAATTTAATTTTGTGGTAGCTGTCAAAGAGGAAGATTCATGATCTTTCTGTCTTTTTGTGACTGGTAATTTTACAGTTTCGGATGATGTTGCTTCTGAAGATGAATCTATTCCCATTGTTGTAGTTATTCCTGGCCTCACAAGTGACTCTTCGTCTCAAGTAGGTGTTTCTATTTACTCTTTAATTTTAACTTACGCTTAGATGTCAACTAATTAAAAATCACTCTATTACTTTTAAAGTAGATATTAAAAGGGTAAAAAGAATCTTATGAACATTTTTTTTATGCACCCCTATATTTATCGAAATACTCAAATTATCAATTGACACAGTTTTGGATGATTTTAGGATAGGAGATGTGTTTCATAAGTAAAAGTTGTTTCAGAATAGGAAATCCAAAAGATAAAAAAACCATTATGAAATATCCTCTCTGTGAACATATTTTTTTTACTACCGAAATAGTAAATTCCAAATTCATAAAATATGTTCTGAAAATATTTCTGAAAGAACAATCTGAAAATATTTTTAAAATAAATGAAAAGGTTTTTCTGAAAATGATGGGTGCAGGGAAAGATTTGTTGGGGGTGGAGGAAGAAAACACCCAGATGTGAATTGGGGAAAACCACATTTTATCCTTACTCTGTCGGCATCTCCTTGCCTGCTGCTAGGTCAGGGCTTGTAGTGTTATTGTATTATTATCCGTGTCCTCATAGTACCAGCTGAACTACTCCAGCTTAGTAGTCAAGTACATAGCTGTTATACTTATGCCAAAGTCTTGCGTCATGTTACTGTTATTCTTGCTTTAACTTTTTTAACTGTTTAGTGTGCAATCGCAATATTTTTTTTGTATTACGTAATGGTAATTTCATCAAATGACATGCCATTGTCAACAATGTCTACTTTTGTAATCGTGTTGATGGGATTCCACTGTGCTGTTAATTTGGGTTTTAGTCCGAGTTTCTTCAAATTTCTTAAATTCAGAATGTATGTTTCAACACTATGATGCTTACATAATACTGTCACTATTGATAAAACACGTTACACATAAAATATTAAACGTCATACATTGAAGTCCTCCTATGAGCTGTGGCTTGCAATTGTCTTTTTACGCATGCTGGTGTTATGAACGAAAGCTGGGGATTATGAATTTCAAACAAACTAAGGATCTTAGTGGTATATTGTTTCCCGAAGGGCTCAAGCTAAGTGGAAAGTAGCCAAGAGCAGTATCAGGTTGGAATTTGATGCGTGATGAGGTGTTAATTCTAAAAGGAATAATTGTTTGAGTTGTTTCCCGTATACTAGTTGACAAAATAGGAAACTGAATTGGACAGCATTGATTTATTAATCTATTCTTTATTGACTCTGTAGTCACAAAACAGACTCAAGGAGAAATAATAGAATTGGTTAACTAGATGTGAATACAGTGTGTATTTATATAAAGAGAAAGAATAGAATTGGATAACTAGAAGTGAATACAGTGCGTATTTACATGAAGGCCATATTGTTGAGTAAATCTTCTTGCAACAAGTCTAGCTTTTTGTTTGGCAACAGTACCATCAAAATTAAGCTTTAGCTTAAAAATCCACTTACAGCTGATAGGGATTTCCCGGGAGGAAGAGAAATGACATCCCAGGTTTTATTGACATCCAGAGCTGCTAACTCATTAGAGATAGCTTGTTGCCAGGGTTCAAATCTGATAGCCTAAGAATAAGTTAGGGGTTCAAAATGTTCAAAAATTTGGAAAATGTAATGCCTATGAATGCGATCTTGTTCTTGACAGATAAATCGACTAAGATAGCACGACTCCAAGTAGTGTAGTTCTTGTGATCAAGCGGCTGAGAGGTAAGAATCAGACGGGGACCATCAGAATGATGAAGAAACAGGGGATGGGTAGGATCTGAAGAGGGATCGCGGGAGGTTGTATCAACCATGGTAAAAAAGAAAGAGATATGAGAGACCAAACCCAGGAATGAAAAAAGAAAAAAGCAAGGAAGAAAAAACAGAGTGAGAGAGAAAGAATAAATATGGATAGCTAAAAGTGAGTACAACGTGTATTTACATGAAGATACTGTCCTGAATATAAGAGCAATAAAAGAAATAACTACACATTAACTAAACTAGATAACCATGATTAAACACGGTTAATCACAATTTTCTTTCATGAAAAAAGTACAATAAATGTTTTCTTGTATCCTTATGAATGTCCTTTAGCTTTCATATTTTAGCTTGATTTTGATTTAGGAGATTCATTTATACTACAATGATGTCTTGCAGTTTTATTTTTTATTTTTCTTTTCTTGCTTTCATGTTGATAGTATATCAAACATCTCGCGTATCACACTGCAAAGCGTGGATGGAACGTTGTTGTCTGTAACCACCGAGGCTTTGGAGGTGTTTCAATCACGGTTAGTTTTTCTGCAAGCTGTAAATAAATAGAACAGAGGATTGGTACACTGTTAAAACATTACTTGAATCCTGTTGATACACTGTTAAAGACTGATCAGCGTCTATAACTTCATATTTTATTGGCTCTTATATATGCAACTAAATCACTTTTGAGTTATTAGGTGAATGAAAGATTGATATATATATCTAATAGATTTTAGGCATTGCACTCCACCGATCAATAAAATTAAAATCTAAATACAATCACTTTAGATGAGACGAAGCTTGCCAATCTGTTTGTATGTGATGAAAAAAGGTTTTAGAAATATCCATTGGTTGAAAACTGCAAAAGGGTCAAAGGCCTATGTGTTTATCCCACCCCCCCTCAAAAGTATCTGCGGAAGCAATTATGGTTAGATATTAAATGTGGGGAGGCAGCAGTTAGTTAACACACGCCGTGAAATTCATGTCATTTCTTCTTATTGCATGTTCTGGTGTTAGAATTATTTTGCATTGTATCAATCTCATGTTCTGGTGTTAACAGTTTCTTAATCTTGTAACGTCTTTTCCTTTTTAAAATCATTTCAGTCTGATATTTCCTACAATGCTGGATACACTGAGGATGTCCGCGCAGTGGTTAATTATCTCCATAAAGAGAGATCCAAGGCACCACTGTTTGTTGTTGGAACTAGTATTGGAGCTAATATTCTGGTATGTAGCTTGAGTCTTATGTAATGCATATAATAAATGTTGCCTTTTTTACGTCCAAAATAATTTAAATTACTATCAATATTATATAATTTTTTTAAATGGCATACATTATTAGGTGCCACTTGTAACAAGGACCAAGGAAAAAAATATTTAATTGATGTGTATGACATTTCTCTTTTCTCGATAATTTGACCTCTATTGCAAATTAGCTTTATTCTGGTTATAGCTTTATAAAAGAATTTCACTTTCTCGAATTATATATGAAATTCGGACTAATAAAAGTTACAATATTGTGAATGAGATTAGTATGCTTTTACTGTGGACGGGAAACCATGGAAGGAAAAAAAAAACTATTTTAGTTTACGTAAATTTATTGAACCATTCTTTGTCCACTTTCTTGCTTTCTTCAGTAATTTGTAATTCTGTTATGTAATGACCATCGAGAGTACAAAAAACGTTGCCAATTTCTGAAATGGATTTTATAACCATTGAAAGATCTACTTCATAAATAGATACAATATTTGGAAAATATCATTTGGTTTCCTAACAGCCTGTTGTTGACATTTTAACGCCTGTGTGATGGCTTAATGCTGAAATTTGTTATGATACTTCTCATCATCGATACGTATTTTATCTGCCTTCCAAACTATAGCAAAACTGCACAAAATTATTCTCACTTGTGCGAGTAGCTGTTGTTTTACCACTGCATATTTTTTTATTCAGTGATTGTTTGTAGGTTAAATATCTTGGTGAGGATGGTGAGAATATTCCTGTTGCTGGAGCTGTTGCTGTTTGCTCTCCTTGGGACCTTTTGGTTAGTATTTTGATTTTAAAGTGACTTGTTTTAAGTTTTGAATTTCAAATGGCTTTGGTTAATATGCTATGAAAAATCACTTCAATTTGAATTTGTTCTCGCTACTCGGTTTAATTGTTTGTGGACTTAATTAAAGAAAAGAAATTAGTTTTGTACTAAACAGAAAATAATAGAAATTGAATGAAATAATTGAATTTATTTTGATAAGTGAAGTTTGGGATCTATAATTTGCAAGTCTTAAAATTTAAGTTATAGAAGTGAAGGAAACAATGATAAAAGGCCTAATTGTTCGTCCATATGTGTGTTTTTTATAAAAAAATGTATGTGAATAATAAAAACTATAAAATGTTTTTCAATGCGACTAGTGCTTCGAATTAAGTAACTGCAGATGAGTTGAAATGATGAGAATTTTAACATGTCATTGATGCCCTACCATGTCGTTGTAGAGTGCCACTTCGTTCTACTACATTGATTTAAGAAAAAAAAACTATTTTTTCCCTGATGCCAAATTATCCATCCATTCAAAAAATGTTCTTTTTCTTCGTTTTCTGGCTGGACATGCTGTTTCAGTTTTTTTTTTCTTCATCCATGAAGTCTCGAAGTACATAAGATATAAGATATATTTGTTTAGATCTGTTCGGAATGATTTAATATAATACGTTGGAATTATCAAAGGAGCTGTGTATTGAAATTAATTTCCTCCTTAATCGATCTTCATTTTGCCTTTTATTAAACTTCGGTAGAAGTTATTTACTTGTTTATCGTTGTAGATAGAAGACAGATACTTACGCCGAGGGCGTGTGCAGAAAATTTATGATAAAGCGCTTGCATTTGCACTTCAAGATTATGCAAAATTGTACGTCTGCATTTTTTCAGATGAATTTAGCAATCTTGTTCATAAGCTCTTATTTTATCTATTCAAATCTTCAAAATGCAGACAACGTGGAAACTCAAGAAGTTTTGTCTATTGTTCGTTTCTTGACTTAATTTTATATTTTTGCTACATTCATTGCAGACACCAGTCTCACTTTTCTCGCAATGCTAATTGGGAAGGAATAGAAAAGGTGGCCTTACTCGTTATTGTTTTATTTTCATTTGATTACCTTTTTATCGTTTAATTTTCTGATGGTAAAATAATGCCATGTTTTTGTCGTGTTATCAAGGGAATTTAATGGCCTGTGCTAGTGTGGAAGACGTAGAAGGGTGTTAGGTTGCTGATCTAGGACTCGCAATTGCCTATGAATTTGATTTTTATTCGCTACTCCTAATTATATTGGGTACTTTTTGTGTGATAATGTGTAAATATTACTAGTATAGCATATAGATTTTCAAGAGATCGAATGTTGTGTGATGATTTTGGTGGCGAAATACTTTGTTGTTATGTTACACATTTATTTAGCTGTTTGGGTTTACTTTTTCTTGGCTTAATTATTCTAATTCTAATACCTATAACATTCTTAAAGGTCATGTCTTATTTAATGTGAGTTTTAAAAAAATTATGAATCATGTGTGCATGTACTTTTTGTGCTTTGCAGTCACTTTCTGTTCGCGATTTTGATGATCATGCGACTCGTGTAGTTGCGAAGTATGAGGTACTTGCGTATGGCCTAAATTTGTAATATTTGATATGTTTTTGTGGGTCCTTTTATTAGTTAATGAAAAGAAAGTTGTTTGGTTAGAGTGTGGATACGTTCTATAGACGGTGCAGTAGTTCTACATATGTGCAGTCTGTCTCCGTTCCGCTTCTGTGTATTAATGCTCTGGATGATCCAATCTGTACAACAGAAGCCATTCCCTGGGATGAATGCAAGTATGCTCTGCTTCTAATTTATTTCGTTTTTCCCTCTCTTGTATTACTTTAGAGCCAATTAATGTACTACTACTCTTTTGGTAGGGCCAATAAAAATATTGTGTTGGCTACTTTAAAGCATGGAGGACATCTGGCCTTTTTTGAAGGGCTAACAGCATCTCACATTTGGTACATATCCTATCCCTCTCTTCACTGTTTATTCACATCTAACAATCTTGTGCATTTAACTGTCTTTCAATCATTGCTACATTTTCCCCTCTTGCAGGTGGGTAAGAGCTGTAAATGAATTCCTTGGGGTACTACACAGCAGCAAATATATGCATGTACATGAGAAAGGTAAAATCTGGTGTCATATTGGTCTTAGGGCAATAAGCAGAGCATTTCTGTTGCCTGATTTCTGATTGTTTTGCTAACTGCCATGTAGATTTCTCAACCAAAAATTCCATTGGACTCGTCAATTCATCATCGCTTAATGCTAATGTAACTGAAGATGGAATGCTGACTGCACCCAACAATGACCCCAAAACAATGTGGAAGAAACACATTTAGTCCAGGATTTGTATCATCACTCGGTTTCACCAGAAAAAGTTCATTTAATGAACAGCTTGTGACTAAAAGTTGTTGGAATAACGAATTTAAAATTTTTGTAAGATTAATTAATTACTTAATTAAAAAAATTATAATGTTCGGAAATTTATGCTATTTTGTTTGTTGCTTATTTTATTTACGGCTTTACTAATATCAAGATATTATTAGTTTGATTCGGGTCTAAATATCATACTTTTTATATAAACATCGGCGATTTTTTTTAATATTAAAGTTAATAATGTTTATTTTTCAACCAATATTATTTGAGTTATTTTATTGTTGATGTTAGGTTAGAGTTAGTTCGTAATTAATGTTAGTAAGAGTGTTTTTTTTGGTCAATTTTAATTTTTAATGATGTTTCTCTATTGATATTAAACAAATTCTTTTTTTAATTTATATTGAAGTTATTTTTTAGTTTTTGTATATCATATATTTTTCAACTAATATCAAATTGATCTATTTTTTGGACAACTGTACGTTGGGATTATTTTTCGATTAATGTTAGGTAAGATTTTTTTTAGTCAATATTGAAATAATTATTTTTTTACTGACATGGAATAGGATTTTTTTTTTGTTGATGTATGATTTTTTTTATTTGCATCATTGAATATGATTATATATTGAATATGTTCTTTGTTGACTTATAAAACCTAGGTTTGATTCTTTCCAACAATAAATTGTTAATAACATCTATCTTTTTAACTTAAATAATAATAGTAAAAATATATTGTAATAAATAATATCGCATTGTTGGGATTGTGTGGTTATTGTACTTTTTGTTTGATATTAGTTAGGTTTCTTTTGACCAATATCAGTGAGACTATTTTTTATGAATATGAATTATATTTTTTTTATAATATATATATCTTTGTTATTTCTTTGTGAATGTCTATATTATTAATGATTTTTTTGTTCAACCAAGAGAGCTTTAAAATAAAATAAGTGAAATGTTAACAAAAACAAAGTCAACCAATAAAGATTATAAAAATAACTCTGATGAATATCATAAATAATTAGGATCGACATTGACAGAAAAAAATACCGCAAGATGTTAATAAAGAAAATTGTGACAAATTTTAACTTGACAACAACAATGATTGATTAAAATATATAATTAATATTAATATTTTTGAATTATTATCAAATTTTTATACATTATTTTAAAATGCTATCTAAAAAATTAAAAAAATTGAGTTCTCTTATTCAAACCTATGAAATGGATGAAGAATATTAAAGAGCACTCGCAATTCCTTTTTGAAGTGCTTCCCATCCAGATTTCCACTTGTTTGGTTTTCACAAATTTCATAATTACATTGAATGTTTAAAACGAGACCACTGTGTTATGGTTTAGTGGTTAAATTGGGACTGATAAAATTATTACAACAATTAAAAATATACTGAAAAAAAAATATAATTTTATGACTTTAAAAACTAAAATAGTACATAAATTTATAAATGTATAATATTTAAAATGCATATAAAACATTAAATAAAGTTTGTATTATACTTATATTGAAATTTAAATACAATATTTTAGTATTTCTTAATAATAATTTTTTTATATTAGAATAAAAAATTAATAACGCTTTAAGCTAATTTCTGTTTTTTTTAAGAAAAAAAGAAGTTAAATTTGCGATTTATTAATTTTTTATTGAACCAGTTTTCTTATTTAATATCGAATTTATGCATAATCGATTTTGGACCGCACTATAATTAGATAAGCGAATGGTTCTTAATTGAGCTGTTTGAATTTACTGATTAATCTCATTCATTATATAAATAAAAATAAAGATAAATTCTACTAACAATCTCCACATTCTTAATTAAATATTTGTAATATGATGATTTTTCATGTGTATTTATATATTTTTTAGTATTTAGTTAAGAAAATTATTTCGACTACGTTAAACAGCTTTTTTTCGTTTCTACTTACATATTTATTTTTAAAAACTCTTCAAAACTTTAAACTTATCATCTTTCTTTTTATTTCTAAATTAAATTTAAAAAATAATATTTTAAAAATGATCAATAATTATTTTGATTAGTTTTTTAGAGTATAGAGTAAATAATTTGTACAAACGTTAAATACGTTTCCCTCAATTGTTAAACATACTACTTCCTTCCATTCTTATTTTTTTCATCTAAAATTACTTTTTTCCATGACTTGCAAGGTAGAGAGCTCCCTCATCACTCGAATATATGTACCGATTTATTCTTGATTAAATTCAATATTTTATACATAGTTAATTAAATTTTAATTACTTTATAAATTATAATATTTTTAATTAAGTTAATATGAAAAAAAAATCTATAAACTATTCAAAATGTTTATATTTTTATTTGACTAATTTATTGTTTAATTTTATAGTTAATAGAATGACTTGATCATTATATTATACTTTTTTGTTTATATAATCCTACATCGTTTAGGAATCGAGGTGAATGCTAGTTTATATATTCCTTCCTCGTCCATCTCGTCGAGATATTTTTAAGAACAAAACCGTGATGGAACACCAACCTGCAAAACAAATAATATTTTAAATGCGTGATTGACTTTAGCGATGCTATCTCTCAGACTCACGAGTTCATTTTCGATAAGAATATTTTTCATTTATATTTTATCGATTAATTTGTTAATTTCCTCTATAATCTAAAATAATATTACTTAATATAGTAAAAGAGTATATTTGAACCAAATCTAAATTATTAGCTTTAGTGTAAACGTTACATCACATGAAAATGGAAAGTGCAAGAAAGTGGAAATCTAGAACATCACATCTAGTTCTTTATTGTTTGTTCTTCATACTTCTGTCTTAGAATTCTAAGCTTTTGTTGATTAACTTACTTGTAGAATTCCATCACTCCAGGACCAGAGGAGGCATGGCATGCAACTTGAAAACTTGAAAATCCAGCAAGCTTGCACAAATTCTCATATTGTTTCTGAGTTCTTTCCTTTCCACCAGCTGTGATAAACATAAGGTTGTCAAGGCAAGAAACAAGCTGAGATTGTTCAGTTGTTTCTGGTTCTTCTGGCATTATGAACTCCACAACAACCACCTTCCCATTTGGAGAAAGTGCTTTGTGACAATTGCTTAAAATTTCTATGCACTTTTCATCAGACCAATTGTGCAATACAGCCTAAAACAATATCATTAAAGAAAGAGATTTAGAATCTTAAAAATGAAATTAGATTAATTAAATACATGAAATAGGTGTTTAGTATCATGTATACTAACTTTTAGTATCATGGAGTCAGCCTGTGGAACTCTTGCAAACATATCTCCTCCAACATGCTCAATCCCTTAACAAAATTTGGCAAAGTTTAGAATTGACCCTTTGATATATGATAAAACATTAAATATATCATGCTATTACCTGGTAGGAATGGTGCATTTTCAATCACTTGGAGCAGATCAAAGTTAATTCCTTTAATGGAAGGGTATTTGGAGATTATCATTTTGAGATTTTGTCCACTGCCACCTCCTATATCAACCAATGTTGATATTCCCTCAAAACCAGTATATGTTTCAAGTATTTTATTCATATCTATTGCACACAAGTCTGCCATAGACTTATTAAAAATTTGGTTCATTTTTAGATCCTTTTCCATGTACTGGTACGCTGTTACTCCATGAAGTTTCTTAAACAAGTCAACGTCTGCATCAATCACTGCTTCCTTCAAATTCAACCTGAAAAGAGTTCAAAACATTGCAGCAAAGTAAGACTACACATACCCTTTTTCTCAACAAAACACAATCTCATTTGAAGTATGACTTTATCATAGTTATAAATGAAAAGCTCAAACTAACAGAAATAAATTCATATCATCAATATAGTAATGATAAGAATGACACATGCATGACAGTTAAAATCATTTACCAAACTGGTGAGAGTGCTGGACAAGACAGAAAGGTTGCAAATGAAGCAAAGTTGCCAGTAGTTGCATCAGGGACAAAGTATTGTCCAACTTGTGAGAGTCCATAAACTATCTCAGTGGCACCATGTTGTGTGGTGCGAGTGGAACTAGTAAGAAGAGAATAACTAGCAAGCAAACGCAACAAGCGATCAAGCCTATTAGGCAAATCAGGGTGTTGGTTTGGGAGCTCAGAAGCAATGTCATGGGATGACATGAATGAACCATGTGGTGTTGTAGCCTTGGCTATGATCTCAAACAAGTTGAGCTCAATAGCAGCATTCAGAACTGCAGGGTACACTACAGTAGTACTAAGCAGCATTGCAGATATAGAGGCACCATCCTCACTTTTTTGAGGACAAGTTGTAAACAAGTTATTCTTGGCCACAACATAGGATTCCCCCATTCTTTCTTCTTTTAGTTCTAATGATCTTTAGATTCTAGTTTGGTAACAATGTGTGCTTAATTGCACTTCAATGTGTTCTTTTTATAGCAGTTTGTAGTCATGGATGGAAGGCTTTTACTTGTTCATTTTTCTATTTTTCCTTATCTTGATGGTTGATTTTTTGAGTATTGTTTGTACTAGCAAGACTTGTGAGAAATTTATTTGGATCAACTTCTTTATAGATATTTTCAAAGAAAAAGAAAATAAAAAAATAAACTAATTTTTTTTATTAAATTAAAATTAGTTTTTAAAACTCTATCATATTGATTATGCATAAACTCTGTATAAACTTTTTTTTTCTTAAAGTTGTTTAAGAAGAAATTTTACAATCTAATCTCAGCTTTTATTTTTTTATAAGCAAAATCTGAGATTTTATATATTTCTACTTACTTAATAACTCCCAGTCACTATCTTAATGAAATGTTGATTCTCTGAATACTAATTTTTGTAACTTTGATTATTCAAAGATAAAGATGTTGTACTTTTAAAATGACAGCCAAATGGAAAGCATAGGAAGATTCAACAGGACTGGATTAAGAATAAATGCGTTGAAGAAAAAGTTGTATACATTTTTTTGTAAACTATGAAGACATGGTTATGTTTTTGACTAAGAATACGTCTACTTCGTAGAAAATAAATAAATAGAAAAGTATGAATATAGTACAGTGGAGGAGTTTGAAAATTATGAGGCTCCTTTTTTTCTTTGTTAGCTTTTCTTTTATCCGTCTCTTAAAGTCTATCTTTTTCTTAGTATACGCTACAAAAATTAATTTAACATTATTGGTATATAATGTGTGAGTATAATCTATTTGATTTATCGAGTTCGTTACGAAGAAGTATTGTTTAAGATTAATTCAATTTTATAAAAAGAGATATGAGATTTTTAATATTTTTTGAATATTATAAGAGACAATGAAATAAATTAAATTTAAATTTAAAGATAATGAGATTGCTATTAATATTTAATTTAACCTTTTTTGAAAATCTTTTAAAATTATTATTTTTAGATTGGTTAAAAGTTGGATCATAGGACTTAAAGTATGTATTGTATGATAATGCATGCCTTTGTTGATGGTTTTACTTTTCAAGGCTTATTATTTAGAGTTATAGAAAATTGTAAAATATTATTTAAATTAAAACATGATTAAACATGATTATGAACGCATACATATATGTTCACATATAGATCTTATCATATCATGATTCTCACATATATCCGTACAATTAAGAAGGAATAGGCACTTACCATGATCCATGAGTGATTCTACTTGAGCAATTACTTTATCTCATTTGTCCTAATCTATCTCTTAGCAATTCCGTTCTTTTCACACACTTTCGTGATGGTTAACAGTGAGACAACTATTATTTGCATAGACAGAACCCTATTGACCTTAATTCCCAATCTCCATCTGATGTAGGTTTTTCATTAGGTATCATCAGATATTTATTCTCACGTTAACCAACAGTCCCTTTAATTATATTATTATTATTAAATCATATTCGGGTCCAAAACTCAAACTCTAAGTCATGTGAGTCATATGAGTTATAATACTTTCATGATTTAATAATTACATAAATGCGCATTTAAAAGGCCATACATAAATTGGTTCTATCATTAATCACAATCAAGGATATAGAAATAATAAGAGTCATGGCGCTTACATGTCATTTCAATCAACACATTTCCTTCCATGTACTACTATATCATTCTTTCTCCTTTATATGACTTTATAATGAGAAATCCATAATAGGTTCAAACATAATGTCATTTTTCATCAATAACAACATAATTTTTTTTCCACAACATAATTTACATGCATATACATAAAGTAGAAAACATAAATTTCAGAAACTTTATTTATCAATGAGCTCAGAGTGTCAAATAAGCATTAACAACAACATTCATCATTCACTAGTAGACATAATGCCCATATTTACAACATGACCAGTAAATGTTTTGGACAGTAACCCTTTTGTTAAAGGGTCAGCAATCATAAGATCAGTGCTAATATGTTCTATTGACACTCTATGTTTCTAAACTTCTTCTTTAACGACAAAGTATTTCAATTCCATATGTTTAGCACATTTGGAATACTTGTCGTTTTTAGAAAAGAAGACAGCTGCGGAGTTATCACAATAAATTCTCCACGGCTTGGCAATACTGTCAACAATTCCAAGTCCTGAAACAAAATTTCGCAACCAATTAGCCTAAACTATGGCCTTAAAGCATGCCACAAATTCAACTTCCATGGTGGATGCAACAATGACGGTCTGCTTCGCACTTTTCCATGAAATCTCTCCTCTGGCTAAAAGATACACATAACCAAATGTAGACTTTCGTGTATCCACACAGCAAACAAAATCCGAATCTGTATATCCAATCACCTCAAGATGATCAAATCTTTTATAAGTAAGCATGTGATCCTTCGTTCCTTGTAGGTATCTTAAAACTTTCTTTGCAGCTTTCCAATGATCCAATCCTGGATTACTCTGGTATCCACCAAGCATACCAACTGCAAAACTAATATCTGGTCGTATACAAGTTTGAGCATACATTAAACTCCCAACAATAAATGCATAAGGTATATTCTACATCTGTTTCTGTTCCAAATCATTCTTTGGACATTGCATGAGACTAAATTTGTCTTCTTTCTGTATTGGAACGAAAGATGTTGAACATTTATCCATTCTGAATCTCTCTAAAACTTTATTAATATATGCTTTCTGAGACAAACCTAACAGTCCTTGTGATCTATCACGAAATATTTCTATTCCTATCACATAGTATGCCTCACCCATATCTTTCATCTCAAAGTTACTAGAGAGAAACTTCTTAGTCTCACTTAATAGACCAAGATCATTAGTTGCAAGCAAGATCTCATCAACATACAGAATCAGGAATATAAACTTGCTCCCACTGACCTTCAGATATATACACCGATCAACGATGTTTTCCTTAAATCCAAAGGGCACAATAGTATCATTGAACTTAAGATACCATTGCCTAGAAGCCTGTTTAAGCCTGTATATTGATTTCTTAAGTTTACACACCATGTGTTCCTTTCCTTCATCAATGAACCCCACTGGTTGGTCTGTATAAACATCCTCTTCTAAATCCCCATTCAAAAAGGAAGTTTTGACATCCATCTGACGCAACTCAAGATCATAATGAGTTACTAACGCCATGATAATTCTAAAGGAATCTTTCTTAGAAACAGGTGAAAATGTTTCCTTATAATCAATGTCATCCTTTTGAGTAAAACCTTTGGCAACAAGTCGGGCCTTGTAACGTTCGAT
>Ga0123342_1006074_pt1 | contig 16992 bp, 6 predicted proteins | sample Turbeawhitnodule_FD_89960 | JGI IMG/M metagenome (GOLD analysis project Ga0123342, IMG submission 89960) | Root nodule microbial communities of legume samples collected from Mexico - Turtle bean Mexico white nodule | ecosystem: Host-associated > Plants > Roots > Nodule | place: Mexico: Nepantla... | reverse complement strand
GTTCTTAGAATTCTTTATGAATAGGTATAATCTACCTATGTATCGTTTGTGTTAACATATGGGTTTTGGTCTAGTCCTCCCATATTTTTGTATTTTCTTTCTTTTTTCTTTTTTTAATAATATTTTTTTCATGTGATGACAAATGATTGTTGTTACTTGAGGTGTCAGCTTAGTTGAGATGTTAAGTTGCATAGTGATGCCTAACACGAAAACTTTAAAAAAAAAAAAAAAATGTAATATACAAAAGTATGTTTATTATTATTGATTTAACTAAGGAGGATATGCTCACTTTTTTTCTAAGATTATATGATGATATGATGATATGAAGATGGAATTCCAATAAAATATATAGATATATTAGATTTGAGAGTGTTTATCTATAGTCATAATGTTTGTCCTGATTAATGGAGGTACAATAGATGAACTCAATGTGGTAAAAGTTGAAGGCACATGATCTTCTATCACCTTTATTGTTCCTTTGTCGATATGAGAAATTGAGCATTCCTTTATAAGTTAGAATTTGTAGTAAAAAAAAAACTAAATAGTTACAATAGTAATTAAATTAGAGATCATTTTAGAAACAATAAAAAAATGATTTTTAAATTAATTTTTAGTTAAATAGTTTCTAAATTGATATCTAATTAGCAACCAAGGTTTTAACTACAAATTATTTAGTTTTTAAATTTGGTAGCAAAAATCTTGGTTGCTAATTATATATCAATTTATAAACTACTTAACAATAATAGAAACCAAAATTTTTGTTAGTTTCTAAAATGGTCTCTAATTTAGTTACTATTGCAACTAATTATTTTAGTCTCTAAAAATTGGTTTCTATTTCATGATTTTCTTGTAGTGTAAGTTACATTTATGGTTTATATACGTGATATTCTTATAAAGAATGTTGGAGATATTATATGAATTACAGAAGAATTTTTTTTTATTATAATATATAAATAGGTGAAAACAAACTTTATAAGCCAATTTTATAAAATTTAGTTAAACTTAAAATTCACTTATTAATATGGTATCAGAGTCATTTAGTATCATATTATCCAGCGTGAAATGATGTGTTGAAGATCTCATATCGACTAAAGATAAGAACATTTCATAATATATATATATAAAAGTGAGTGCAGTTGTGTAAGGTTTAGTTAAGTTTAAAATCTATTTCTTAATAGAGAAGAATGTTTGTTTGAGCCTGTTACTTTTTTTTAAGTCGATGTTAATGATTATTGGTTGGCATAGATAACATGTCTCCTACACTACATAGTCTGATTCCTTTTGTTTTTCTTGGTCCTATTGGAGTTGATTGTTTCAAGTACTTGAAACAAAAGTGTTCCAAACAAAAGGATTATGCGATTTTAAGTCTATAACACTCAAGATAGTCAAGAGTAAGTATACCCTCAACTGATATGTAAGAGATGATCCTTCTTGTCGATGCCTTCTCTAGTATATATTGATAAAATCTACCTTAACCTTTCTGATTATGGCCATGATTTTGTCTTAATTGAGCCATTAAGCTAATTAATTTGGGATCCCTTGACTTATGCCAAACTAACGTCATACATATCTGGGCATATAGTTCGAAAACTGACCTACTTATTATATAATCGGGTCTAGACCCATCACCCTACATGCCCCCCAGGCATAGGCCATTGAGGCTATGGCGAGAACATGCAACTTACCCTTTCCACATTCGTTGCCTGATCTCGTACGCTTTACAGGTAATTGTGCTTTCATTTATCGTTTCTCTATTATGTGTCACATCAATGTCTTTTTCCTTTCCCGATGTTTATGTGTTGTGCTCTTATTGGTAATCAAAGTGGCGGTTGTCCTACCCGCGTCGCTTAATGTTCCCGCTTTGCCTTCCATTCCCTCTTTCACTCTTTCACACTCTTGTTTTTTCACTTTTCTCCCTTACTTTGCACTTTCGCTCCCTTGCTCCACACTTTCCAACTTTCTTCGCACTATGCGTTCATTTCCTTTGCACTCACCTCTTAACTCTTCTTTCTACCAATCCCGCTCCCTGGTACGCCTTCAGACTTATCTACTACTTGTCTTATATCCTTGCCTATTGTTATCGCTGCTTCATTTGTATGCATTGTGTGTAAACTTCTATTCTTGGATTATTACTCTATGTATCCTTGAGCAAAACTTGACATTTTTCGTGAAATTTTTGTTTTTACTTTTGTGAAATGAATCTGAAAACTTCGTCATGCTCAATCTTTAAGTCACTCTAGCTCAGAAAAAAGATGTCATTATCATACCATGTAAGCCTGAGGAACCCATTTGTAAGGATTGTGTAATTGAACCCCCTTTCTGTTTTTTCTACGAAACATTGTTTACCAAACTCGGTGTTTGACTGTCGCTGAACTCTTTCAAAAAAGAAATTTTTAACACCATGATTGCAGCCCCTGCCCAACTACACCCTAACAGCTGGGTCTTTGTAAGAGTCTTCCATATTTTGTGCGGCCAACTCGGCTTTGTTCTAAGTTCCAACATGTTCTTTTATTTTTTTGAATACAAAAAGTCAAAGCATACCTCCTGGGCCTCTGTTAGAGGGGTTAAGGGTCGAGCATTGTTAACTCTGTTTCAATCCTTATATAAATCTTTTAAGGGTAAGTTCGTAAAAGTCCAAAAATTCGAATGTAGCCCTGATCTCCTAGAAGGATTTCCTCTTTATTGGTCGTCCCATCTTCAGTGTCAGCCTTCCCGATCTCCTGAAGACCTTGACAGTAATGAACTAAGTGACTGCAAAAAGCTTGATGACCTAGGGATTATCTTTGAAACTTCGATCCTTTTAAAGCTTGAGTACCGGCCCAATGATCTAAAAGTCTACATTGGTACATACTTCTACTATTTTTCCTCCTCCATAAGGACCTCCCATTGCACGATCATCCCTTCTTGTTTTTATAACGGGCCTCCCCTCTTATGAATTGGTTGAATTCCTATAACCATCTTTTCTCCCCTTGGTCGCTCTCCTTCCTCGTTCCTCCTTTCCTCCTCTTTCTTCTTCAAAGTAAACTTTTTTGCCTTAATATGAGACGTGGCCCTAAGGTTAATAGCCGCCATGTCTTTCGGCCTTCTTCACACCAACAATTCACCGAACGTTCCCAACCTCAAACCCCTAATGAATGCCTCAACACACATTCCCTCACTTGGTTGAGGGATTTGTACCACTACCTCATTAAAATGACGTAGGTATTGTTTTACCGACTCCCCGTTAAATTACTTCACTTCAAAAAGACCTGTTGTTTCCAGAGGTTTGGCTTTGTTTGTCGCAAAGTGAGCAACAAACAACCTAATAAACACATTCAGCGACATGACCGATCCTCCTGGTAAATTGCTAAACCAGTCCAGCATTGTTCCCACCAACTATCCAACCAACATCTTTCATCGCATTGCATCTGATCCTCCATAAATCAACATTTGTGCCCTAAAATTTTTTATGTTTCCCAGTGAATGAACCGATCTTGGGAAAAACATAATTCAGAGGGATCGGCTATTTCAAGATTTCCTCTGAAAAAGGTTGAAAATCCGGATCCACTTCCTCGTCAAACATCCATTTGCATTCTAACCATCCATCTACCTTTGAAGCTCCTTGTTCTGCCCCTGCAACTGTTCTTGCACCTTAGCGATTCCTCATCCTCAACCTTGCTTGCTCTTGTGCCCTCCTAAACTCCTCCGCACGCTCGTCATTTTGCCTTCTCATTGTCTTTATCATCTCCATCAACATTCGGGTTATGTCGATCGTCGTGCTGCCCTCATTCTGATTTGTAGCCTAAATTTAATGGTGCAAGAGTAATTTTACCTACCCCACGGTGTACGCCAAAATGTTCCAGACAACAGGACTAGGTGATCTTAAGTCCAGAATACTCAAGGTAGTTAAGAGTAAATATACCCTCAACTGATATATAAGAGATGATTCTTCTTGCCCGTGCCTTCTCTGGCATATATTGACAAAATCCACCCTTACCTTTCTGATTATAGCCATGATTTTATTCTAATTGAACCATTAACACTAATTAATTTGGGATCTCTTGACTTATGCCAAAGTAACGTGATATCCAAACGTATTGTTCAAAAACCAACCTACTTATTATATAATTGAGTCTAGGCTCATCACCCTAAAATGTAAATTCTTTTCACAAGATAAAAATGTGTTTTGTCAGACAAAAAAATGTGTTTAAGAAACTAACTCCCTTTTATTATATATAACTTCTTTCAACTAACAAACTTTGTATTTGTGAAGGAATATTATTTGCTTTATATTTCATCTTGCCCAATGGAAGAGTTAAATGACTTAGATCAAGAAAAGAGCCATATATGTGAAAGAAGACACTTAACTAGTATGATTAAGTAAAGAACTAATACAAAGTAAGTTGATATGAAGAACTAATATAAGTTTTCAATCACATTGATTGATTAATTTGATGATTTATCTCCTTTCTTTTCTCTATAGTAAAACCTTCCACAAGATATAATATTTTTAAAGGTAAAACTTAAACCACGTCTCACCAATTTTATAACAATCAATCAACAAGATATTTTAAGGGCACACAAACAGTTAGAAATTACAAGAAAATTAAATTGTGGATTGTGAAATGGCCAGCAACAAACGGTGATATAGTACATTCTGTCATGGAACTATTGGTTTGACATATTATTATTTTAAATAATTTCAATTTTTTTTTAACATAAAAAAAACCAAAATAATTCATTCAGATTAACCCGGCTTAAATTTAAAATTTTCGAATCTAAATTATTAATTAATAAACTAATGGTTAGTTTGGTGAATTTGCGGTAGTTGTTTGTTGGGTAGTATTGTCTTTTCAGATTATACCATGGTCGGCCCAATTTTCGAAGCTTGGGGGCGCCGCAACCTAATACAGGAACATGATAGAAACTACTTTTTAAACATAAATATAGATAAAATTAACTATTTTTTAAGCAAACTAATTAACAAGATTTTATTTGAATAATTCTACTGCACCTTTTTACCTTCTTCCTCCACCTTTTTATATATATATATATATATATATATATATATATATATATATTTTATTTTATTTTCAATAATATCTTTCTAAGTATGATAGACAGTTATTATTTTCTTATTTATTTCATAATGTTAATAATTTTTTTACGGTAATTAATATGAATAATGATTTTAGGGAGTATTTAATTTTGATTAAGTTCTTCCAAATTTACTTTGATCTAATCACTTCTAAATGCATGCATTCTTTGTCCTTACTCAATTTTGCTTCATGTTTATCCACTCTTGTTGTATACTATTGAAAATTATATCATTGCAAGGTGAAAAAATGTAACAAAAATTCATGTTTAAATTCATATCAACCCAAAAAAAATTTCAACAAGTTGCAAAAATGGAATACGTAACTCAAACAAAAAATTATATTTGTATTGAGAAATGTCAAATACAACAAATTTTCTAAACACCCTCTTACACACGTTCAAATGATGGAATTACTCTCTTGAACGTTGCAGCTGAAGAAGAATGAAAATATTATGCAGATTAACTGATTTATCACCGGATTACCGGATTTATAAGATGTTATTTAATTTTTCGCATGTCTCTTTATTTACTATTTAAACTAACCAACTCATCCGGTCGATCAGTTGATCACCGATGTCGAGTAATGTGACTCGTTCGATTACGATTGATACATGTTTAAAATAAATCCCTTTTATATCAGGACTCTAGAAAAATGTATTTTTATTTTATTAATATTTGTAAATTTTATTTATGAAGGTAGATGTTTTCATATTAAGGTTTATGATAATAAGAATATGCGAGTAATTTAATTTATTTCTCTTAATGAATTTTCCAATAAAATATTTTAATCTTAATTGATTACCATTATTATAATTGGTAAAAATTGTTTTATCTTGATTAAGATTTCTGAATAAAAGTACTAGTAAGAAAAAAAAAGAGTGTATTATAACTTATAATAACTGATATTTTAATCTTTTATACATGACAATTTCCTTACGATTTTATATAATATAGGGTTAAAATTCCTTTATACTAATTGAAAGTCCAAAATCTTACCACTGATAAGAAAAGTATAAAAACAAAACTTTAACTGTTAATTTTACAAAATCCAATAATTCATATAAGTTTACTTGAAAAGTAATTGGATTGAGAGGGATTTTAGGTATAAAATGCACATAACTCACTTATTTATTTAATTTTTAAATAAATGATTTAAACTATCATTTAATAAAATTAACGGTTAAGATTTAATCTAAATACTCAGATTTACAACTTACACTTGGTATAAATATGTAATAGATCTAACCTTATATTTAGTATATATAATTTAAGCACTATATAATGCTTATCATAAATCTTAAATATATTTTTTTATGTTAAAAAAATATTATTTATTAAAAAAAATAATTATAATATAATTTATATTGTCAACACCATTTACTTGCTATAAATCTTAATTTCGTATATATTAAAATAATAAATAATTTTATAATAAACTAGTATTTCATGTTTTTGTATATTGTAAGAAAATAAAAAAAGTAATAATGACAATCCTAATTATATCAATTGGAAGGATATATCATATCAATGTAAGAAAAAAAAAGTATATATATATATATGGGTAAATATCTTTCATATTATTATCAAATAATAATACAAAAAGATATTCATTTTATATGAATTTTAAAATATATATTAAAATAAAACATAAAAAAATAAATTTCATTTGAGTTTTACTACATGCAACATCCTCTTCTGTTATCATATAATATAATGCAATTTCATTACAGATTTTAAAAACAAATACAAACAAGAGTATGATAAATTACAAATTTTTAAAACTTTTAGTCACAAACATATTAATCTAAAACTTCATTTATTACAATAGAATAGGCTAAACAATATTTTCAAGTAACTTATTCAACGTCACTCATCCCAATAATCCACATGAACATACATACATAGATACTTGACTCTATTGTTTGAAGATTCGTGCATTGATTTAGACTTATAGATCTGCATCTATAATAGTAGTCCCACTATGAGATCTCTCTACACAACTACATGTATACATATAAATCAAGTCACCATATATACAAAGTTAATCCAAATAACCTATCAGACCAGATACACCTAAACCCTAAATCATAAATCTTAAACCCTAAGTTTCAAATCGCATACTTAATCATATAAACTTTCTTCGACTCCCACTACCTAATAGTCTTTATCTATATGATTTTAATATATGAATGAATTAATATAACTATATCTAGAAAAAATTATAATCAATATACGTGCTAACAATTTCAATATAATATTTTATTTATTAAAAGTATTATGTCTCAACCATATTTTCATATTTATTCATAATTTATATCACACATATACCATCTAATTACACAAATTACAAAACTCTATATTCTAAACTTTCATATTACATAACATCTTGTTTCCCTTTCAACTTAGAATTACTATGATTGACAAATAGTCAATTATACTATAAGTGATTTATAATATATTTGATTGTTAAAATAAATCAATAACTCATAATATAATTTTCTAATTATAAAATATAATTAAAAATAAAACAAGAATATAAAACATACATCAAATAAGAATTTTTATTATATATATACTGATAATTATTTTGTGTGTGTGAATTGTATAATTTACTTTTTATTTTGAATTATTTTTTATTACTTTAAAAATGTGGATATAAAATTACTACTGTAGGTATGTTTTCACTGATACATTATAGTACAGTAAACTTTTTATTATTGATATATTCTTAAAAATACTATAACTTCATTTAAAAAAAAAGAGAAAAGAGTTATAATTTCATTTTAATATAAAGATAAAAAATATAGGAAGTTAAGAAAACCTCTTAGAATAATTTCACTGAGGAACAAAAAAACTTATTAATATATATTATCAAGAGAGGGAAGTTTCTAGTATATATATTAAAAAAACCACGCAACCTTATCCTTTTAAATAAATGCAAGGTTTTCGTACGTAAATTCTGAAAAAAAAAACTGGCATAGAAATCTGTGCTGATATCTTTCGTTTGTACTTATAACTTTTATACAATCTTATCCAAAGAAGATTCATTCAATGTGGGTCCACCTTAGACAATCACATTATCAAATATCAAATCTTTATATTAAAGCTCATCGAGAGGGCTTTTCTTTTTCTTTAAAAGAGATATGTAGGGGCAAAATCGTCATCTGATTCATTGAAAAATGCAGTTGCTGTCTCCAACAGTTCTCAATACCATTGGCTAAAGAGTACATAGAATTGAAGGGTATTATTTTGTAAGATAAATATTTATGCAAGTTGGGTCATTAGAAGAACTAATTAGGGTTTAAGGTGTTAAGCCTTTTCAAAAATAAATGCAGTTAAAACAAGAGTAGTGGGAACAGACAAAAAGTGTTTTACTTCTTTCGAAAAAGGGTAACTACTTGAGTTGTTAACATTAAATAACATAGCTATTCTCAGTGAGAAAATTCTCTCATGTGGGTAAAATTTCCTTAACTAGGAAAAAGTAGTTAAATTGATTTTTTTTAAGTGAATTAGTCCTCAGCTATTGCATATATTCCATTTTTTTAAAATGTATTCATTAGCAAAGTTCTCAATTTCTTTTGGAATGAAAATAAGTATCATAAACTAAAATAAGTAATTAACATGAAAAAAGGATTTTTTTTAAAGAATAATTAAGTTAGATTTTGGAGTATCACCTAAAATTAAAACAGACCTTCAAATGAAAAAGGTACTTATATTTTACCAACCGAATTAACCTTTATCAGTTAAAAAGGGTAACAGTGTCATTATGAGAGTGTTATAAGCAGATCATATCATATATCTTGGTATAGTGTAATACAATACCATTGCCTTTGTGGGATTGTCCTTGGTTGCATGCAGAATAGTTTTCTGGAAAATATCAATGGGAAAGTGCTCCTTCAAGGACTCTCTTAAAGCTCTGGAAGCTGATATTCAGTATGCTAATACCCTGTATGTCCTCTCTTCTTCTCTTCTCTCTCTCTTTCTTTTGGGGGAAATTGATTGCTTGAATGAGAAATTCAGCTTCAAAAGATTACATGCATACCCCATTCCCAGATTAAAAATTGATTTTTTTTTTCTGTGCACAATTGAGTTTCTGTCATGCTAATCACTGAAGTTTAGCACTTTTTTGTTTTTATTTTTAAGAATTGATTGTTTTATCTACCATTTTTGCAGTGTGCCTTTGTCTGTAATCCATTATCCATGTAATATAGTGCCTTTTTGTCATTTGAAGCTGAATGCTACTGTGTTTTTCTTGAGGTAGTAAAGTGGGACCTTGAAGCTGGGATTTTTTTTTTATAGAAAAGGTTGATGATCTGCTCCTCTGAATTTGTATGAAACTCAATTTGCTTGTTGGAAAATTGAACTAGATAGCACTTTTCAATATCCAACACATCATTGATATGTTTATACTTGGATCAGTCAAAGAGATTCTTTTAGCAGACTATAGCCCTTCTCCTGTGAGTCTGTGCTTAATGTGCTTTTTCTTTTTCCCCTCTTTGCTCTTCTCTCTTTCTTAGGGCATTGGACTATCCAAGGGACAGAGACGGAGGATGCTTTCAGATGAGGATATCTTACAGTTCAGCAGCCCCTCTTTTTCTATTTCTTCTTCAGTGGACTGATTACCGCTTGGCTGGTGCTCTGGGTTTGCTGAGAGTTCTAATTTATGTGGTATGTATGTCCTAAATGTTGAAGTTACAAGGTTTTTGAGAGAACAGAAAAAAGATAATAACTTTGAATTATGAGAATGCTTTTATATTTTTAGTTAGCATGTTATTGGTGGAGGCTTTGTGGATATCTAACTTTTGTTGAAAAACTTGACTAATTACTTTCAGTGAAGTATCTTTTCCATCCACAACGACTTGTTGGTTAAGAATATGATGTGTTGCAATGATCTTGTGCAAAAGACTGAGTCACTAACCCTTGTTTATACTAATTAATAGACTCCAAATTCTTCTCAAGAAAGAAAACAAATCATGGTAACTACTCAGAAGAAATATTAAAGCTAATCCTAGAAGATATTATAGGATAGAAAACTAATCCTGAAGTATAATCTGAGTTACTCTGATCATTAGAAGTAATTTACAATATTTTCCATGTTTTAACACTAAACATGTTCTATATACGCAAATGCTTTAGTAGAGCATCTAGTTTCTTTGTAAATTTTATTTTCTTGTTTTGTTTCCTTCCTAATTTTTCATTTCTTGTTCTAAAATTGTCATAAGTTCATAACCTGTTTGTAGACTTAATTTTCCTTCAACATATATGCAGAGTTATGGAAATGGGAAGAATACTATGACAGTATATGAAAGGAAAGCAAGCATTAGACAATTTTACTGTAAGTCATGTGCTGTAAAGATAATGCATACTTGGCTACATGTCTAGCTTTGTGCTTGTTGCTCTCTCTAAGAGCAACTGGCTCCATGTTTATTTGTGTTCTTGATGTTTTTTCTGTTTTTCTCTTTTGATGATAAACAGCTGTTATATTTCCTGCTCTGTTGCAACTTGAGAAAGGAATCACGGATTTGGAGGAAAGGAAACAGAAAGAAGTCGCTCTTAGGTACAAAGGAAAGAGTGGCTTCATGGAGAGAGAACAATCTGATGTTGACATTGAAAGAGAAGAGGAATGTGGAGTTTGCTTGGAGGTGAAAGCTAAAGTTGTGTTGCCTGATTGCTGCCACTATATGTGTTTGAAGTGCTACAGAGATTGGTAAATTTCTTTGATTGTGATACTATTACATAACTTCATGATCTCACAAATATTATATTCTTTCCAGTTATATTTTATATTTTGCTGCTGATCATATTTTTGAGGTAAAACCAAGTTTTTTTTATCTACCATAGTGTTATTCAACATATGAATGAAACATGTCAGTCTCCTCTGTGATCTATAATTTACAATCAACCTTCCTCTTCTTTTGGACCTACTCAAAATTACATCAATGAGAACATCTTGTATGTCAAAATATGGTTGGATCAATGAGTCCTTTTTAGGTGGGGATCATTAATTCTTCACCGACTTTTTTGAGGACAGAATAATTGTTGACTAAAATGTTGATAATGATTCTCACAAGTTCATAGCTTGTTATCAGATTTCTTTTACTTCATAAAAAGCCAAATCCTTGATTTCATCAATGGTCACCCTCTTTTTTGCACTTAATTTTTGAAAGTTCACCCACCTCACCCCACCAACCAAAATTAGTTTACTTCTTATACTAGTTAGTTGATTGTGTATTTGACCTAGATGACATCAAAATATCATAATGTAATTACTAGTTTGTTGTTCTCTATATATGACTTATTATGACAATTGTGCTTGTTTATTCAGGTGTCAGAGGTCTCAATCTTGTCCCTTTTGCCGGGATAGCCTGAAGAGAATAAACTCTGGGGACCTTTGGATTTACACAGACATGAATGATATTGTTGATATTGGGACAATTTCCAGAGAGAATTGCAAGAGGCTGTTTCTTTACATAGAGAAGTTGCCTTTAATTGTTCCAGATCCAAGATCTGTGTTCTATGATCCATTTCTGAGATGAGTTTCTGAGATGTGAGTTGCCTAAAGGATTTTGGAGAACAGTGTATGTTTCACTTAACTTGTACATGCATTTTAGACCGTAATTTAGTTGTCCATATTTAATTGGCTTTTTTCCAACCTACTTCAAGTTGGTGATTTATTTCTAACCCAAGTTCCCTTACCTTAATGATTTAGTTATTCACTCATTATATTATTATAGTGTTCTTAGTTTTAGGTGAACCAAAATTTTATTCAACCATAAATTGTACTTAACACGGTTAGACCTAATTAGTCAATGATACAATTTTTTTGATCCAAATTCAATGATATTCATTATCTTAAGGATGCAACTAATGACAGTTGAAAAGGACGTGAAAGTGACAGAATCATGTCTATCCAATGTGTGGGATCCACTCATTTGACAAGATTCCTTGTATTTATGATATTTTGATGCATGTTGAAGCATAACTCTAACCCAAGTGAACTTGTCCCTCATTAGATTAATGCCCTTTTTGTTTTTCCTGTGTTCCCTTGTGAAAAAGTCTCATTCAAAATGAGTGAACCAAATAAATGTAGTGCCACTCAAATTACAGGCACAAAATTTAATTTGTTTCCGTAAGTTACAAAATGTTAATCTTGCTAAAATTTCAGAAAATAACTCTGTTGTTTGTTCCCAAAAATAGAATTTATCCTACTGATAGAGTTTAATACATATATGTTTCTTTTAAATTGTTTAGGAGTTAAGGTTAAATATTATTTAAATATATATTTCTTCATTCAATTTTTTATGTGTCTTTTAAGGTTAAACGGTAACAGAGGCAACAATATTTTGGTATAATGATTGACTCAAATAAATCCTTGTTATCTAAGGAAAAGGAAAAATGACAAATCATCATTCTTCTTGAACCTCAACCAAAGCCAACAATATCTGGGTATGATGATTGACTCAAATGAATCCTTGTTATGTAAGGAAATGGAAAAGTAATGCTCAATCGGCTGTGGTATGCTACATCACCTTTTTCTTTTAACTCTTTGAGACACTTATAAAATCATGATAGAATTTTCAACTCCAAAACAGACAATCAATCCTTAATAATATAATGGGATCTTAATAATATAATGGGATCTGAACAACTATGATACTTAAAATAATATAATATTAATTTTTATAATGAATATTATTTAATGATATAAAATATGCCAATCATTAAACAATGCTAATCCACAAAATAACCAAGAAAAAACTAAGAAACATGTCACATAAAATGAAACTAAGATAGGCCATGTTGAATAGGCATATAATCTCCGTAAAGTCTGAGATAATAATTCTCTTGAGCATAAGCAAAGCCTCCATGACAAGAAATATCAAGGCCAGTAACTTCCTCATTAACAGGAATTCTCAATAACTCAAGCTTGTGCAAGGCATAAAATATGGGGCCCATTGTTACACTTACCCATCCAAAGATTGTCAAAATCTCAATCACTTGGGCTCCAATCAATCCCCATCCACCCCCAAGTAGGAGACCATAGGGCCTTGAAACCCCAATCTCACCAGAATTATACACTTGGATCACAAACTCCTCCTTGGCAAACAACCCAGTAAACAACAAACCCCAAGTACCACACCCCCCATGCAATTGGGCTGCCTCTAATGGATCATCATAGTTCAATTTTAGGGCCACAATGTTCAGCCCAATTAGAACCCAAGCCGACACAAACCCGCAAATAATGGCAGCCCATGGCTCAACAACTGAGCATCCGGAGGTAATGGAAACAAACCCACCAAGCAAGCCATTGCACACATCCATTGCATCCCAGTGGCCGACTAACAACCGTCGGCCAAACAACGTGACTATCCCGGCCGTCGAACCAGCTAATATGGTCGTTACGGCCGTCCGTCCGACCGACGTCCAGTTACCTTGATCCGACGTACCGGGATAGGCCACAAGGATCTTGTCAAAGGATCCTGGATTAAATCCAAACCAACCAAACCACAGCAAAAACGTCCCAAGAACAACAAGTGTTGCACTATGGCCTCTTAGAGGCACGGGCCTGCCTAAAGCATCAAACCGGCCGGCCCGTGGGCCTTCTATGATGGAGCCCCAAAGCCCAGCAACTGCACCAACCAAATGCACCACTCCACTCCCAGCAAAGTCAATTGCTCCTGAGCCCAACATCAAGGGAGTTGAACTTGGACTGAGCCAACCACTTGATGACCAGACCCAATGGACAACAACCGGGTAGACGAAGCCACTAAGGAAAAATGAGAAAACAAGATAGGCACTGAATTGAGTTCTCTCAGCTATGGATCCACTTGTGATGCCTGTTACAGCTATAGCAAAAGCCCATTGGTAAAGGAAGAAAGCATAGTCGTAAGTGCCATTTGGGATGTGGGCTAGAGCAAACAAATTGGAGCCAATGAAAGGGTTGGAAGTGCCATATGCAAATGCAAAATCGAAGAGGTAGAAGGAGATGCTACCAACCACTGCATCAACCACGTTGGTGAGCATTATGTTCATTGCATTTTTGGCACGCACTGAACCTGCACATATCATGGCAAACCCAATTTGCATGACAAAGACAAGATACGCTGAGAAGAGAAGGTAGATTGCGTTGATGGAATAAGTCACACTTTCTTCCCATGAAACCCCCATTAGAGTGAAGCATTCAGAAATAATGAGGAACTTGGTATACTAATAGAGATATGTGATTTCTGTAAACTTTGAATGGTAGTTAGCTACCTAACTCTTCACGTTGCTAAATGTTGTGCATTCTACACAACCGTTTTAAGGGACATTCATTTAAGCTTTTAAATAAAAGAATGATTAAATATGTTTTCATCATCTTTAAATGCTTAGTTTTTTTACTAATCCAAATTTTAGACTAGTAAAATAACTATTGAAATGATTATTTATCAGTCTTTTCTTAAGTAACAAACATATCTTTAACAAAAAATATATTATAATATTTATATTAATGATGAGATAATATAGAATATTTTAACATCCTAATCTATATAACAAATTTATTTATTATGCAAAATAAGAAAAAAACTTACAAAAATCCACTCTAATAGTTTTCTTAACTTTTCTAAAAGATTCAAATTTGAATTAGAAAGGAAAATTAATTTTGGGTGAAAGTATAAAGATATATATATTCCTTAAAAAGAAAAATATTACATAATATATGAAATGATGGGTCACATTTTTTTATCCTATAAAAAATGCATTGGTCCATTATCATTGAAGTTAATGAAAAAATCTTAAAATCAAATAGAATAAATTAAAATATAAAGAGACAAGAATATCTTCTCTCTAGGCACAACCATTTGAATATAGCTAACTTCATTTACGTTTTCTTTTTCACCATTAATAGTTGAAAAAATATTAGAAATCCGTTTTGAACTATTTCTATTATACATACTAAGAAAATTATTAAAAAAAAGTTACTTTTAAAAATAAAAAATAATTAATTATTATATTGACTAAATTATATATTAATTATATAAAAAGGAAAAAAAAGAAAAAAAATAAACATCAATGAATGTAACCCACAAAAAAAAATATTTTTTTCATTTTAGCCAATTTAAAGGTATTACTTATTGAACCAATGTCATTATTTATTTATTTGGTTCTTATTAATTAATACAGGTTGTATAAATTATGATTGTTTAACAACTAATACTCCTATTTTTTATTTCTTTTACTCTGTTTTTTATTTTCTTAGGTTTGTTATTAGAGTTTCTAATTTTATTCTTTTTCTTTTTATTATTATATTCATCTTTTTTAGTTTTATATCTTTTTTAGTTTTATATTAGTAAAAAATCGAAATTAGTGATTTACAAGTTGAGAATGAAACAAATGACGTAATTGCTTTAATATATAATTATGTTTATTGTGTTATAAATTTGAATTTGTTTAATATATTCTTTACTATAATTTAATTAAAATTGTATGTTGAAACTCATAACTATTAAAATTGTATATTGAAACACATATGCTATTGAAACACATGCTATTTGATATTTAATATGAATTTATTTCGAAATAATTATATTTATAGCAAATGAAATTAATATATGCATTTGTCGTGGTTCAAAATTTAAATAATTTCAAAACATAAACTTAAACTTAAATTTTCCTTTTTCATATTGAGAGTTATATTTTACAAGTCTTACTTGTCTAGTTTTTAAAGTTGGTGTCTTTCTCAACTCATACTATAGCAGATATTCTTCTGTTCTTAATTAAGATTTTAGATAATTTTATTAAATATATTTCTTAATAATGAATAAACTCACTCATAAATATTCATTTATTTATTTTATTAAAACTGTACATAGTTTTATTAAATATCTATATTAGTAATTAATATATCATAAATTCTAAACCCTAGATCATATAATTGACTTCAAATAGGTTACATCATCTTTATTAAAAAAACATCAGACTAATATTAAAAAAATTGTAAATAACATCTAATTGTTATTCGTGTAAACAATATCAAATTATTTGAAGAAAATATCTTATATATTTATTTTAGTATTACGCAGTGTTTATATATATATATATATATATTTTATTTTATTTTAAAAAAAAAATTGCATAATATATACACGGGTGGGGTTTCAGAATTATAGAACGCATAAAAGTAAACAAAATCCGAAAATGACGATAAGTTGCGGATATTTTAAGTAGCCAAAAGCTTCCTCAATTATTTTTCCTAAATTTATATATTATGTTTTGATTCTACAAAATTTTATTTGAAATGAATCTTCCAAAATTATTTCAAATTTCTGGCTCCAATGATTTTGAATTAAACTCCGTAAGTGTTAATGGAATGTTATGGATGAAGAAATGTAGGATCTTTATTATCAATTTATATAATTTATAATTTTATAATATATAGATCTGTGATCTATTTTTTATATTTATGTTTATGTCGTGTCCGTGTTTATAGAATTATATAGACAAAGAAATGTAGGATGTTATTTCTTATCTTGTATGGAATAAATTGAAAATGAAATGATTACATGTTTATTTGAAGCATGAAAAGCTAAAGTTTATTTGATTATCATTAATTGTTTATCAAACATTTCCATTTTGATTTTGATCTCGAGTGAGTTTATGGCAATCGCAAAGGCAACATCCATTGAGGCAATATTTTTTGCAACCAGGGCGAAAGCATTGTAAACTTTTGCAATCAGACGGGGATCCACACTTGTAATCACATGCATTCACAAAACCTGCAATTTTTCTTTACCTTTCTCAGAATCTTAATAAAAAAAAAATGGTGTTTTATCAGACCATATACTCACACAAAGGAGAAATTACCTGTTTCAAGTGCTACGAGAAATAAAACTATCAAACAAGGAAACAACAATGAAGCTTTTGCCATTTTCTGT
>Ga0123342_1006073_pt1 | contig 16993 bp, 16 predicted proteins | sample Turbeawhitnodule_FD_89960 | JGI IMG/M metagenome (GOLD analysis project Ga0123342, IMG submission 89960) | Root nodule microbial communities of legume samples collected from Mexico - Turtle bean Mexico white nodule | ecosystem: Host-associated > Plants > Roots > Nodule | place: Mexico: Nepantla... | reverse complement strand
GTCTCCTTGAACACCTGCGCTCACTGATCCTTGAGCTCGGGAAAGGCTTCGCATTCGTGGGCAGTCAGCACCATCTCGAGGTCGGCGGTCAGGACTACTATCTGGACCTCTTGTTCTATCACCTCCGCCTGCGTTGCTTCGTCGTGGTCGAGCTTAAGATCGAGGATTTCAAACCCGAATTTGCCGGCAAGATGAACTTTTACCTCTCCGCCGTCGATGACCAACTCCGGCACGAGTCTGACGCACCGAGCATCGGCATTATTCTCTGCAAAGGCAAGAACGAGGTCATCGTCGAGTACGCGCTTCGCGACTCCACGAAGCCCATGGGCGTTGCGGAATACCGGTTGTCGGCCGCACTCCCCGCACCGTTGCAGGCAGAGCTGCCGACGGAAGCGAAGTTTGCACGCGAGTTCCCATTGCTGTCGCTCGTGAAATTGCGCATTGAAGTCGAGCGGGAAATCCGCTTGCTGATGAATGACCACACCGACGTCAAGCGCCCGCTCGCTATTGGGTCCATGCTGGCGGAACTGCAGCGGCTCGGCTTAGCTCCCCAGAGCAGCGACCGGTTCCGAGCTGCCCTTGATTCCATGAACCGCGCAGCGCACGGATTTGACGTGGCAGAGGCTGACGCATCAGACGCGACCGACATCGCGACCGCGTTTCTTGCTGAGCTTCGGACGATCCGCAGCGGCCGATCATCTTGATTGGAACCCCACTCCAAGTCACTTCGCGTTTCATGTCCAAGCAGAGACTGCGACTTCCCTTCATGGAGAGAAGCGATCGAATCGAATAAAATCGCCTGGTTGATAGCTCTCGCCCTGAAAGGAATCGAACCGACGACCAGTTGTTCAGCGGTTGTAATTACATCAAATTTCACAATCCGTGCAGTTGCTTACTCTCCTGAATGGCCGGGATGGGGCTGGAGAACGAACCAGCTGCGCGGGATGGGGGCGCGTGGCTGAGGTAGAGATCAAAAGCAGATCGTCGCGTCCGCGTTGAGCGGGGTTCGGTGAGGGCAGAGCATGGCAGGCTTCTTCAACAAGGAGCCTCTCCATGCCCCATTCAGTTCTCGACGCTCCGATCAGCCTAGTGCAACGATGTCCATCAGGTCTCCTCCATGCCGGGCGGTCGCTGGTCCCGAGGGTCCGACATCAGCTCGTGTGGCAGAGCCTTCGTGAAGCGGCCCAGGCTGCCGAGGATCGCGAATACCCTGTCGGGCAGCGCATCGATCACCTCGTCGCGCAGGTAACAAATCCAGGGCTGATCGTTGGTCGTGGACCAGACGAAGTACTGGTCCCAGCCACGCCCCTCGATCAAGGCAACGAACGTCTGGCGCTGCGGGATCGACCGTTCGAAGCCGCCGTGGAACATCCGGTCCCAGTAGCTGAGTAGGGCGACGATCCAGTCGAGATCATCAGGGCCAAGATGGGCAGAAACCCCGGTGGCTTCACAAAGCTGCGGCAGGCCAGAAACGATGTCGACGCGGCCGTCATTCTTGCCGAAATACCACTGGACGTTCCACCGTGCTGGATGCTCCTTGGCCCGGCGCAACCGCTTATGGTCGGGCGGCGCGATGCCTTTGGCGACGTATTTCTCGCCAAGGGCATGGAGGGCCTGGCGAAAATGGTCTCGATCGTCGGGACGATCATGCCGACGGCAGAGAGGCTGATCGCGGCGTCGCTGTATGTCGCCCGCCACATCGCATCGACATGCTCGTCGACAACATGATCGTGGTACGGCCCCCTGTAGGTTCGAGCTTCTTCCTCCAGCTCCTTGATGTTGGTGCTGACATGGTCGGCCGATCGCCGGTGCTCTCCGAGGACAGCCCTGATGGCGTCGAGTTGGGCATCCCAGTCGATCGTAGCCACGAGACGATAGAGGTTGTCGCGATCATCGAGCAGGTTTTCGATGCCAAGCTTGAGACGTTCCGGGTCGGTCGTCATCATTCCCTCCAAGCGGAAATCGGCGTGCCAAGGGCCGCTATTCCGTCGCTTTCGGCAGCAGGTCGAGGCAGCTCGTATCGCCGGCGGCCGCCAGGAAATTGATGGCGTCGACCACATTGGCGACGGCCTGCGTGTCGCCGTTGGACAGGCCGGCGACGAGGATTGTTCGCAGGTCTTGCGACCTCACGCCGAGCTCCATCATTTCGAGGTGACGGTTCTTGATCAGCGTTGAGATGGTTTCCACGGCCCGATGCGGGAGCGAAGAGCTGAACTTGGCGATCCGATCCACGAGGTGACAGGTCTGGCCTGGCCCATATCCGGCATTCGACGCCGCGATGGTCTGCTGCATGAGCCAGTCGGGGTCCAGGCCCTGTTGGTAGTAGAACTGGCCGATCGCGCCGATCTCTTTTTGGAAAACCGTGCGCTGCGCCGAGGGCTCTGAAGCGGCCAGCAACCTTCGATCCCAATAGCTCTGTGCTCTGAGGCGCATCTCCTCTTCGAGCTGTGCCAGCTGCGTGCCAAGGAACCACATCGCCGTCCGCCGCGCCTCGACCGGGGCGTCGTTCCAGAACTGGGCTCTGACGTCTTCAGGGAGAGCATCGACGATGTAGAGGATCACTAAGTAGTGCGTGAACTTCTCGGTGAGATGGTCTCGATCGGCGCCCGGTACGTTCTCGGCCAGCCGTCGAATCTCGTGGCGGTAACAATCGCTCATTTCAGTGGCGAGCCCCGCAAGGGGGCCCGTTCCCATCTGGACGTGCGACAGCCAGAGCGCCTCGCGCAGCTGCGGATCGGATGTCTCAAAAAAATTGTGCGCATTGGCCTCGACAAAGTCGGCCGCGAAGTAGCGGAGCCAACCGAGATAGCGCCCGATGACCGCCCGCGGTACTCGTCCATCGGCACCGCTCCGGGCGATCTCGGCGTCCAGAATGCTCTTGATCTCCGGTAGAGCGACGAGAGCGTTGCCCGGATCCTTACCGACCGCCGTCTCGGGGTTTTTGCTCAGCCAGAAGATGAGTTGAATGCAAAGCTCCAGGGCGGCGCCGCGCGACGTCGACGTGGCGGCGAAATAGACTTGCCGGCGGTAGTTCTCCTCGAAACTCTCCGAGTCCGCTGGCGACGAGCTCTCGTAGAAGGATATGACCTGGGCCTGGACCTCCGCCTCGAGGCCAAAGCCGATGCCTTCCTTGCCAAGCTGCAGCCCCACCGAGATCAATTCGATTGCAGCCTTGCAGGCCCACGACCAATCGGCGTCATGGCCCTCGCCTTCGTTGCCGGTCGGGCCGACGCGAGACACGAGCGTTTTCGTAAGCGCAAGAATGCCCTTCCAGTCGACCGCGGTCTTGTTCCGGACGACGGTCGTCAGGCCCTCGATGATCCTGCGGATATAGATCGCTGGAACGCTGGAGAATTTGGCGGCCTCTTCCGAAAAGGCCGCAGCGTTCTGCTCGGCCGCCTGCCGCAATTGCTGACCGAGAGCGGTCACCGTGACCTTCTCCGCCTGCGGCGAAGGGCGCCAGTCGGTGAGGAACGAGACGATCTCGTCGACCAAAAGGTTCGCGAGGTGGGCCGCGTCTGCTGGGCTGACATCGGACTCATTGAGCTCGTTGAGCCACGCATCAGGGTCACCATGACGTTCGACCTCCTCTTGACGATCCTTGGGAAGCACCTGGCGCCAACGCCATTGCACCTCCCGCAGCACGGATGCCCTGAAGGCGGCCCTTTCTTCGTCGTTGGGCTCTCGCCCGGCGCTTTTCTGGAAGCGCTCCTGCCAGCTCAGTTCGTATTTCGACGGGACCTTGTCGACCGCGCTCAGAATCCGGGTCCGGGTTTCCTCGGGCAAACGGTCGAACCACGCGGCCGCCAGCTCGCCGTACTCTACATTGCACCAAGTTTCGCCGATCAGTCCGGTGTCATCGAGGTTCGAGGTGGCGAGCGCCGGTGCGGCCGCGGGATTGAGGGAGAGGACATGGAGCCGAAGGCGAGTGAACAACCGCGAAGGATATTTCGAGATCTCCGTGACGACCGCCTCGAGCCGGTCAGGGTGTGCCGTAGCGATGAGCCGAGCTGACCGAACGATCTCACCGACCAGGGCATCGACGATGCCGTGCTTGGTGCCGTGCTCGGAAATGGTCCTCGACATGTGGTGGGAATAGTCGCCGGGGGGATCGTCGCTCACCCGTCGCTCGATGCGTAGCGCGACGTCCAGCATCTGGCACAGCTGACGAACAAGGTCGCTGCCTAACCTGACCGCGCATACGCGGACATCCAGGGGCAGGAAGTGCTCGAACATGTGCTGGCCGAAAAGGGTGGTTGCCCTACCGCCCTCGGCAACGATCCGGTAAAGCGAGCCGAAGAGGCTGAGCGCGGCCTCGGGGCGCCCCCCTTTGACGAGGTTTTCGAGGATCGTGTGGACGGCCGACGAATGGGCCAGCCGAGTATCTCGACCGAGCCAGCCGTCAACGATGTCGATCAGGGGCTCGGCCTCGCCGGCCGGAAGAGCGGCGATCGCTTCGGCGCCATGCCAATGAACGTCCTGATCTTCTGACCCACCGATTGAACGCAGCGCGGCGGCGACTTTCGCGCGGACCGTGGGATCGCTCGAGGCTGCCATCCTCACCAATTATCGGCCAGCGGGCCAATGCTGCAGGCGCAACCCGTCGTCTATGTCATCGAGGCCGGCCCAGGACGCGGCCAGCAACTTGTTTGCGGCAAGGGGATCGAGCCAGTCCGCGGAGTCGAGTCGCTCGAAGAAGTAGGACAACAGCGGGAGAGCACCGGGAATCTCGCGTGACAAAGCCTCCACGGCCGCCTTACGGTCCGGCGTGGCGAGAAGTTCGTCGAGGCGCAGGATATAGGCTGTGTACTTGCCCTGAAGGGCGACCATCAGGCCCCCAACCGCGGTGTCGAAAGGGGTCTGCCATTCCGCACGGAACTGGGCGTCCACCTCCAGCGACTGATGCAGTTCTCGGCCGTAATGTGCCTTTGCATGCGCGGCCTTCCCCAGCCCACGCTTCGTTCAAGGTCAGCACATATGTCAGCGACGCGTACGGGCAACTGAGACCGTTTGTCCTCGCTGTGAACACAAATGTCGATCTCGATAGTCCCAGCGGTGCTACGATGGCCGACGAGACGCATGTCGCGGTCCTCGCCGCCGTCGCGGCCGGGATCATCAACAAGAACGACTGCGCTACGGCGATGAAGGTCCTGGCGGTCGCGGAGCAAATGGCCGGTTCAGCACCGGATTACCTCTTGCAAATGAAGGACTATTGCATCGCAAAACTTCCGAACCGGTTGCTATTAGGGGGGAACACCCCATGATCAGATATCAACGCCGGCTTCTATTCTCTTTTGTTGCCGTTGCCGTCGTATCAAGTTGGGCAATGCCGTCGCGCGCTGGCATGGAAGTGAATCTGGAGCGGGAGTATCAACGCCTTGAGGACGCCCGGGGCGAGCTTGGACAATTTCCCGAGGACGGTGAAACTGCCGGACTGATCTTACAGGTCAATGACCTGCGATTGCAGCTGGATATGATGGGGCTGACTCCCGACGCGGACCCGTCCAAAGTCGATGCAGTCAAAAAGCGTATAGGCGATCTCGAAAGGCGCATTGGCATCCGGCGGAAAATGATCACGCAGTTCGGCAGCGATGGAGGGCTGCAGCGCGAGCGACGCTTCTTCCCGGACGCTCGCAATCGCATAGCAGTATTCACGTACGACGAGACATATTCGACAGTCGAAATCGGAAACGCCGTTTCATTCATTCTCTCGAAGAAGATGCTTTTCTCTTCTCGCGTCAGATCTTTGGGTATTGTGAATTATCAGGACGGCCTCAGTCCGTCGGGATTTCGTGACGTCTCTTACTTCGATAAGGTTGATCGGATTACAGCCGATCAGGGATATCTGCTGCAAATGTGGGGACAGGTAACATCCGTCGAGGGCGGCGGTATCATGGTGGATTCCTTTCTGCAGGTTCCCTGGTCACCTGAAAATCTTTCACGCGGATTGGACTTCAACCTGCCCAAGGCTATGGGAGGAGGCAGATTGACTGCCCGCTTAGAGGCAAATCGCATCAGGATCCAGTCGCTGAGACTGAGCAAGGACGACGCCGACCAAATTCGAAGCGCTGCTGACAAGATCGGAGCGTTGCGGAGCGCCCCAGAAGCTTCCGCCCGTATAACAGGGAATATTCAGGAGGACGGTTCAAACAGGAGTTATGCCCTCGTTGAATCCTCCGGGGATTGGGTGCGGCTCGCGTTCGGTGAAGGCGGCGGTGGGTGGACGAGCGTTGACCAGTTCTGCGTGGAAACCTGCAGACGCCTGCTCGACGTTGCGGCTTATTCGAGCGAACTCACAGCTATCATGGCGGGGGCGGAAACGTCCGGGCGTTTTCCGGACAGCATAACACCGGAGGCAAAGAATCTTGGATTGACGATGGCTGCGCTAGGTGTATTCAAGGATGATCCTTCGAGAGCACTCGAACTCCTTCAGTCGTCACCAATTAACGAGAAGAACAAGTCTACGCTGGGTAGTACCGATCTTTCCAATCTCACAGCACTGGCATCCATATCCTCTCGCATCCGACTTAGCCAGGGAGATGGAGCATTCGACGACGTCCAGCTGGAGCGTGGAGAAATTGGAAACATAGCCGAGGATCTTGCAAGGACGTCCGTGGCAGACCCGCGAAGCCTGTCAACGCTCGAGAATCTGGAAGTGCTGTTCGGATATACAGGCGACAGGGAGAGGCAGGCCGTCGCCGCCGAGATTGCCAAATCTCTGAAATAGCAGTGATCTGCCGATCGGTTGCTTGCAGAAAGAGGACAACGTCTCAGACGAGACTGTGAATAAGCATCGTGCGATGACCCAGTCGCTTGAGCAAAAACAACTATTTAACCTGCCGATCGACATCGGGATCGATTCCATGCCGATTTCACACCTTAGCTCTTATCGATGAGCCCCATTCGTCGAGTATGGTGTCAAAACGCGGGTACTCGTTTCTGAAGCAAACCACCGGCACCAACAGAGCGCTTCTGCAACCCGCCGGATGGGTACCGAGCACCGTGAGGCCTCGCGTTCAGGCTCTAGTCGATCAAGGTGAGAAACGTTCGACGATTGGTCTTCAGCAGCCGGGGCGGCTACTGTAGAAGCCCTGCCAGCCGGTCAGCGATATTGAGGGAAGTTTGATGAACGAATTATCCGATGAACAACCTCGCCAAATTGAAGATTCTCGAAATAGCCTTGTCTCAACGAGGCGAACCGTTTCACCGGGAATGGAAGAGATTTTGCACCAGCCGTTCCACGTCCTGGACCACGGCTTTATCAGGGTAGTCGACGACATGGGGATGACAGCTCCGTCGTCCAGGCCGCCCGAGTGTCTTATGGCCGGGGAACCCGCCAAGTGTCCGAAGACCGAGGCTTGATCAACTACCTGATGCGACACAGGCATACTACCCCGTTCGAAATGGCGGAGATCAAACTGCATGTGAAAATGCCGATTTTCGTCGCCCGCCAGTGGTTCAGACATCGAATGGCGAGTATCAACGAATATTCTGCACGGTATTCTGTTCTCGACCGAGAATTTTATGTTCCGTCAGATGCCAGTCTCGCAGTGCAATCTGTTGAGAACCGGCAGGGCCGCGGACGTGTCCTCGCGCCCTCGGATGCTCAACGCGTGATCGATCTTCTCCGCCAGGATGCCGAGCGTAACTACGACCACTATCTGGAAATGCTCAACCAGGATGAAGCCGGCGAGACAGTTGATTCAAATCGTGCCGGCCTCGCCCGCGAGCTCGCACGGATCAATCTTACGCTTGGCGTCTACACGCAGTGTTACTGGAAGATTGATCTGCATAACCTAATGAGTTTCCTTTCCCTGCGATGCGATCCTCACGCCCAGTACGAGATTCGTGCTTACGCCGACATCCTTCTCGATATCATGAAAAAATGGGTGCCGCTTACACACCAGGCGTTTCAGGAGCACAGGCTCCATGCAATTACATTTTCTGCGGAAGCACTGAAGGCTCTGCGCCGCATGCTCGCAGGCGAACAGGTGACTCAGCCCGAGACCTCTATGTCTGCGAGAGAATGGAAAGAATTCATGAAGGCTCTACAAACCTGACACCGCTATCTCAAACCTGAATGCCGTCGAAGGGCGAGCTGTCTCATGGGACAAGTTGGCTCAGCCTGCCGGGATGATAGGGTTATCTGCCAGGTGGGGACCCGGAACGTGGCCTGCCGGTACGACTGCTGACGCACCGAGCACGTGTTTCTCCTGATCGTCGAAGAAGATGTGGGCACCACATGCTTTGAGGATGGGTGCTTTTTCGAAGATTCCTACGAAGTGTGCTTCATCGGCCGGCGTTCCCCATGCACGCAGCGTATGGATGACGCGCGCATGTGCTGGAGCATTGCGCGCGGTGACGATGGCGATCCTGACTTTGCTGAAACCCTTCTCGTCCATATAGATGTCCCGCAGGATGGAAAGCTTCTTGAGAAAGTTTCCGAACGGGCCACCAGACATAGGCCGTGTCGCATTGTCTCGTTCGTGGGCCAGAAATGCCGTAAGCCCCTGCTGCTTGTAGATTTCATCGGACTCCGCGCTGAAGACGACGGCATCTCCATCGAATGCAATACGGACCTCATCCTCTGCGTTTTCGACAGGGCTGGCCGGGAGCGTACCGAGTTTCGCAGCCGCTGCCCCTGCGCTTACCGCAGCGCGGACGTCGGCATCCTCGTTGGAGAGGAACAGGTCGATGGCCCAAGCGGATACGTACGGCCCGATGAGGCGCCCGCTCGTGAAGCTTCCTGTCTTGATTCCTAGTCCGTATGAGTGAATGGAATTGAAAGCACGCAATGACAGGTCAGGGGAGTTGCGAGATAGCAGGACGACCTCGACGTATGGTCGTTGACCCTCGATATTCAAACGAAGCAGCCGCTCGATGACGTCGAAGCCGGTGCCCTTGTTGATAAGCGCGCCTTCGCGCTTCAGCTGTAGCTCCGCATAGGCCCATACACCATCCTGAACGAAAACGTTGTGCTCCTCCTCCAGATCGAAAAGAGCTCGTGTCGAGATGCCAATCCGCAGCGGAGCATCTTGGAGGCGGCGCGCCTTGTCTTCGATTGTTTCCATTGTTGACTCCGCTCTGATTCATGGCGACATTCAGATGGCATCTGACAGGTTCATAAATATCGGTGCAATCGACGAGTGCCGTCGTCCGCAGAAATTTCATTGCCGGGATCGTGCTCGTGGACGTCGGGAGAGGCGACGAGACCCATCGGGATCAGATCGGCGAAGAAGTCACAGATGAAACGGGAGCCTGATCTGGTGTTCAAGCAAGTCGGAAGCGTCATGCCGAACTGGAACCTCCATCGGGTGGATCCAGGTTATATTTACATCGTCGAGGACCAGGGTCGCTACAAGATCGGCAAATCAAGACACGCTCACAAGCGTCTAACGGCCGCTAGAACATGGCTACCTGACATGACCCTCATTGGCCAGAAGCCATTCTGGGGAATGTCGTATCACGAACGTTGTCTCCATGCGGGCCTTGCCGGCTACTGGTACTTCGGCGAATGGTTCGATTTCGCCGACGATAAAGATGCCAGAGACTGCCTACTGGACGGGTTCCTCGCTTTCAGCAATGACGACCCGGATCGTAACTCGGTAGATTTCATCTACTGGTTCAACGGCGATGGAATGTCCGAATATCTGATGGAGCAAGCCGCCCAGGGCCTGACCCTAACAAAATTTCAGCGACAGGAATCGATCAGTCGCAAAGTAACGCTTTAGCGCTCGTCTTTCTCAGGCAGCCAGACCTGGATGTTCCCACCGAGGGGATCTTATCCACCGGTTCCAGGCAGTTTTGCGCAAACAATCTGTATATTGGTCCACCGGCCCGGTTTTTGGCAGTTGCAGCGAATCTGATGCGCAACTACCTTGAGGCAGGAATCGAAGGGAAAAGATCGGGCATGGGAGGTGTCAGCGCTCCGCGGACGACGCAGTCGCCACGTAAAATACTGAAGTGGGCAGGAAGCAAGTCGAATGTTTCTTCCCAACTCAAGGAGTTCCTGAAATTCGATCGTCCTTACATTGAGCCATTTTGCGGCTCAGCCGCGTTCTACTTTGAAAACTTGCCCTCGAAAGCCGTCTTGAACGATCTCAACTCCCACCTGTCGATTGTTATCGCAGTGTGCGGGATGCGCCTCACCATGTTTGGGAGCACTATGATGCGCTCGAGGTATCGGAACAGAACTACTACGTTGTACGTACACGTTTCAATCAGATGGCGAAATCTTATCTGAAGTCCGCACTTTTCTTATACTTGAACCACTATTGCTTTAACGGAATTTACCGCACGAACAAGGCTGGTCTTTTCAATACGCCTTACGGCGCGAAACAGAAAATCAAGAAGAAGTTTTCCATCGAAGACTTTATGCATTTTTCTTCATCACTGAAAAATACGGAGCTTCACAGTTCTGACTTCGAAACCTTCCTTGACGCTGTGGCGCCGAGTGACTCCTGCATTTATATGGATCCGCCATATTTTACCGTCGAAGGCCGGGTGTTCAACGAGTATGGCGCGAAAGCCTTTCTGGCCGATGATCTGGCGAGGCTGCACAAGGTTGCGACCAGGCTTGCTGACAAGAATATCGTGGTCATATCCTATAAGGACTGCAGCGAATTCAGGGATTTGTTTGAAGCGCATCTGGCCGCCCCGATCACGGTTACCAGAAACGTGGGGGGCTTTGCGGGGCGTCGGAAATCCGAAACCGAGCTGATAGCAGTACTCGGGGCTTAGCACGTGAGAACCCTGGTAATCAGCGACATTCACTGCCTATCAAAGGACATCGAGGCGGCCAACGGATATGCTGGGCCAAACGGAAGCGATTTTTTCATTGAGGAACGAAATGCCCGGCGAAATCCCATCCTTGCGATACCGCACGCCTGGAAGGCGGGAGCTCCTAAAATTGACGCGTTGATCTGCCTGGGTGACCTCGCGCACCAATCGAAGCGGCTCCCGTTTCTGCAAGCCTGGCACGATCTGCATCAACTGGCCAAAACGCTTGATATCCATGAAGTCTTGGCTGTGACCGGCAATCACGATGTGCTGAGCCGTGCTGAAGATGTCCTGGACGCAGAAACGCGGCTCGAGTTCTTGCGGAGCGTTACCCCTGATTTCCCTTACCGCGACCAAACCTTCAAAAGAGACTATTTCGGTACCGGTGTGGCTGCTAAGCGTTTGGGAAACTGCTGCATTATTGCGATCGACACATGCCGCACGCATGGCCACGGGTCCAGCGCGAACATCAGCAAGCAGATATGGGAAGTCGGGCATATCAGCACCGCGATGCGAGAGCTGGTGATTGACGCCATCAAGAGTTCGGACGCCACGCACTTCCTGATCATCATGCACCACCACCCGGATCGAGTGGACGACATAAATGACATTCATGCCGACTCGATGAAAGATGGAGCCGAATTTTTACGCGACATCGGCGATCTTGGAAAGAAATGCATCGTGCTTCACGGGCATAAACACCAGGTGCACCTGAAGCATTCTCTTCACGGATCTCCCCCGCCTGTCGTGTTCTCTGCGGCAACTTTTGCCTCCAACCCATATCCCTCGCAATCGCGAGGCTTCGAGAATCTGTTCCACGTCGTGGAAGTCGATATGGACGAGCACCGCTTCCCCGCTGGTGCAATCTACTCGTGGACCTGGAACGGTGCTCAGTGGGTGGAAAGCAAGCATGCAGACATGCCTTATCATGTGCCCTTTGGCCGCCGTGTCGATGTCGCCGATATCGCGCGAACTTTGGGTGAGATCCAGATTACGTCCAAGGTAACCGCATCAGAGCTTCATGAGAGGTGCCCTGATCTGAAATTTCTTCATATCAATCAGATCGATGCTTTGAACGAAGAGCTGAGGCCGTTCAAGCGCGCAGTATACGCCAAGCATTCCAAGATCGATGCGATGCTGGAGGAATAAGGATGGCATCAACGTCGCAATTCAATGCAAGAAACGCGAGTGCGTCACAGATTGCGCGTGATTTTGTCATGCCCTCCTATTTTCCAGAGGTTGCCGAATACAGAAACATTGTTTTGGTTGGACCGCGCGGAATTGGAAAGACCACCCTGTTGAAGGCGCTCACGGCTCCTGGGCTTACGGCCCTTCATCGGCGAGATGACCTGCTGGATCTGCTCCGACCGATCGATTTTGACTATATTCCGATCTACATCCCTGCAGAGTCGATCTGGAAGGGAACAGCCGGGTTAGTTGCCAAGGAAATCCAAACCGTCCAGGATCGGGATCTGATCCTCGGCGGCCTGTTTACAGATCATTGCCTCCACCAGCTTGTTTCCTCGTTCGAAGAGGCAGCTATTCCCGCAGGTGCGGGCCACGACAAGCAACCATGGCAAGTTATCGTATCTGATGTCCAGGAGGCGCAAATTGCCGAAAGATGTTCGGAATTGTGGAAGCTCGACAAGATACAAAAATCGTTTCTCGGTCTGAAAATTCAGCTTTTACAGCGCTCGAATATCTATCGCGGAGCTATAAACGCGTCTGCCAACGCGCCGGCTCTGGATGCAGTTCGCGAGATCGGGCTCCTGGACTTTCTCGTGATGCTCAGGGGCTTCATGGATATCGCCCAGGCCTATTGCGGCGTTAAACGATGGACCATTTCATTCGATGAGATGGAGATCGCGCCGAAGTCTATTCTTTCGCATTTGTACGAGAACTTGAGGTCTTTCGATCAGCGGGCGGCGTTGAAATTCTCGCTGTTCCCCTATGTCGACTTTTACGAAGAGCAAGGCGGCTTCATTGCAAATCAGGCGAGCCCTGAAGACGCTCAGGACTTTCACCCCGTCATTCTTTCAAGCAAGTTCGCAAACCCTGACTACACCTTTGCTCGGGGTTTGATCCAGTCCGAGTGCGAACGGCGCTCCGTTTCCTACGGTGCGTTCAGGCGGTATCTCAACAGTTCAAAGGCGATCCTGCCTGGTACCAGAGAATTTTCCGACACGGGCTTCGAGCGGAGGCCAGCGACCATCTACGAACACGCTGTGGGTCAGGCGGGTGACCTCTCTCTCAAGCAACACCTGATTTCGAAAGGCATCAAGGATGCCCGAGATATTGACGGCTTGCGAGGGGAGAACCGCAGGGCAGAGGTTGTTCGCAAGGTCTTTCCGATTGCAGAGATCCGCTCGTACTATCTCGTGAAAACAAAGGATAAGAAGAATCCTTCCCGACGCACCTCAGCCAAGGGTTACGGCTACTATCACGGCTTCGACCAGCTCCTCGCGCTGACAGAAGGTAATCCGAGGGCTATCAAGTATTATCTCAACGATCTGATTTCGGATATGGTTGACGGCAAGGAAGCTCACAGATCGCAGAATGCTGCTATCCCCATGAACGTCGACCGGTTTCGGGCGATGGTCGCTTCCCAGGCGATCCCCCGAGACCTATCCGGTGAAGACAGGTCTGCCCTGAAAGTCCTGGATGCGATGGGCTTCGCTCTGGCCGACGGTGTCCTTGGTGACGTTTTTCATCCCGAGCCTCCCTTGTCGTTCAGACTGAAAAACATCCATCCGTCTTTGAAAGATGCACTCGTCTCGGCCGTCAATTCGGGGGCGCTCGTGGTTGAGCAGAATGTCAGCGGCAAGAAACTCCTCTTCGACCTGGAAGGGTGCCGTGTTCGATTGTCCTACCGGCTAGCCCCGTTTTTTAAATTGCCAACGATATCCGGCCAGGAGCGCCTCCTCTCGGGGATGCCTGAGGTAAGAAAGACCTTGGATGCACAACCAGATTTGCTGACGTGGGCTGATTCCGATGGCTGATATCACACCGATCGTTGACCCCGACAAACTTGAGGCGAGCATCTACATCGGATGCTTGGGATACGAACATCGATCAATCGAGGCGTTGCGTCGGCTAGCCAGTGCAAAGGCGTCAAAAACCAAGCTGCTCTTCGACTACCGAAGCGAGTCTGATCACTGCTACCTCGAGAACAAACGCGAGATTGGCGGCCTGGGTTGCGTTGTCTTTGACGACCTCAAGGTTTTCCTCGACCAGATCAGGCTCGAAGTCAGCCACCAGGCGGCGCCTAACGTACAACTCGATGTGACCTCGTTTGACAGAAGGAAGCTGGCGCTTATCCTCGAGACGCTCTTTGAGATATCGAGCTCAATTGGTGCCGTTATCCTAACGTATTTCCCCCGCGAATTCGTGGAGCCCTCGGGCGAGTTGGAAGAAGTGCTCGAATTCGGCCCTGTCACGCCCCAGTTTGTTGGGCAAGCCTCTTACGAACGAGACAATTTGTCTCTCATCATCGGGGCGGGATATGAGTTTGGGCGGGTGATCGGGGCCATCGATGTTCTCGAACCCGAAGTCACATATTGCATGTTTCCAGTCGGGACCGACCCTCGCTTCGAGCGAGCCGTTGCTCACAACAATTTAGGGTTCGGGTTCCTTGATGACCCGAACCTTCTCATTCCTTACAGCGTGCTCAATCCCGACTCGACGTACTTTGCTATCCGCCGGCTGATCCAGGTCGAACTGAATGAGCGAAATGTCCTTGTACTGCCCCTCGGGCCCAAGATTTTCGCAGCTCTCTCTATCATTATCGCTCTAATCTACTCGCCTGCTGTCATGGTTTGGCGCTACTCGACGGAGGACTTACGACGGCCCAGCTCTTTGAGCGACGCCAGAGCGACTGGCGAGGTTGCTTTGTTCGCCTTTACCTTTTCCGAGGGCTCGAATTGATTTTCGCACTCAGGCCAGAGTCATTCATCGGCTGTTCAATGTGGAATGATATCGTAAACCTGCCGCATATTCTCATATTTAACCAACCCGTCATGCGCGGTCCTGTCGGTATTGGCCAAATCATCGGAAATGAAAAAATCTCGTGCCCGCATTCAGCAAGCGGCCGGAAACGCAAAACTCTTCACGCTCTGCAACTTCAAGAACTATGATTCCAGGGTGGCGGAGATTGCCCGTCACCTCGGCCTAGATTCTGTCACCTTCGAGGCCGGGGCCGGGGTAACGGCGGCCCTGCCACTTCTTCGGTCGGTCTTCGCTTGATCCGCTAGGCGGTCTGCCGATCACGACGCCTTCAACGCCCAGGCGCCGGAGGCAAGGCCATCCTCATTCAGCATATTCCTGCAGGTCCGTGCCTAGGCAACCAGCGTCATTTTCCTTGCTTCTCGCGAACGCTTCGCGCTGAGCAATGATCGATCGCCGGAATGAGCGCACAAGCATAACGATCATAGAAGCCACGCTTATCACCACCTTCACCAGACCGATGGGGTCAGATCGCTCCCCACGCCCGAAACCTACCCCTCCCCGTCATCTCCCTGAGCCCGAGCTCCAGGACGATCCGCCGCGCCGCCTGCTGCGTGACGCCCAGCGTCTCCGCCACCATGCCTGATGACACCAGCGGCCGCGCCATCACCAGCTCGACCAGGTCAGGCAGTCTTGACGACGCCCGCCGTCCCGAGATTTTTCGCACCATCACGGTGCGGGCCAGCGCCAGCCGGTCGTGCTCCTTCAGGCCGATCCCGGCGGCCGCCAGCAATCCCTGGGCGATCGCCAGCAGCCGGAGGTCGCGGTCGCGATGCCGGCGGCGATCGATGGGGATGGTTTTCAGGCCAAGATTGACCGCGGCGAGATGCGCGCTGGAGGTCACTCCACCCTGGCGCAGCATCGCCGCGGCCAGCAACCGGCCGAGCCAGGGCGCATGCTGTGACACCGCCAACTCATTCCAGGCATCGAGGGTGACGATCGCCGACAGCACCGGCGGTAGGTCCTGCACCTGTCGCACGACGTCGCGCCATTCCTGCAGCCGCGCATCCTCGTCCCAGTCGAGATCGTAGACCAGCGCCTTCGTGTCGGCGGCGTGGCCGGTCGCGCCGGCACGGCCGGGGCGTTTCGCTTCTTCAATCGCGGCATCTGAGCGAGCTAGGACCGCATCAATAGCAGCGAACTCGGCGTCGAACGCGTTCGTGTCCGCCACGCCGTCTCCCTCCCCTCCCCCCGGTGAATCCACCTCAAGCGCCACGCTCTCGCCGGCCGCGTCATGATGATCAACAGAGGCTGCAGCCACGGGCCCCGTCTGTGCCCGGCGGAGGGTGCGCAGGCCGTCCGGGCTGAGGGCCCAAGCCGGCGGCTGCGCGGCGATGCGCCGGCGGCTGCGCAAGACATCGCGGGCGATGGTCAATTCGTGGGTCGGGGCGCGGACGTCCTGGCCGGCGTCGTGCAGAACCAGGTCCTCGAGATGCACGAGCTCGCCGTCGAGCCACAGCGAAGCGCAGGAATCGGCGAACTGGAATCGTTCGAGGAGGCCGGCGCCGACACTCGAGCGGGCGATGCGCTCGTCGAGGCGGGCGAGTGCGGTCCCGGCGTCCGAAATCGGCCGCAGCAGGGTCTGGATGGGCAGTTTCGCAAGATCGTAAGACATTGAAATCATGGTAAATGATTTGCTAAACGAACTCTATCTGAAAGTTACAGTTCTTCACTGCCATGATGTTCCAGGCCACGCCTGGCTTCCGATAAGTACCAAGTATCGATAGTGATGGCTTTCAAGTTGCAAATCCGGCATATCAGCCTGCACAGATCGCCGGATTCAGCGGAAATGCGCCACTTTTCCGGTGTTTCTCGCCGCACTCACCAGCTGTGTGCTCTATTGAGCGAAATGCCCACCTACCGGATCGGCTGATCCAAACGATCTGGCGCCGATTTTTCCGCGTCGAAACCAAAGCCAAACAAACGGCGCAGGTCGGCGCCTCGCAAAGAGCCTGATTTTGCGTCGTTTCGCTCATGGAAGACCGCTAGCGCGATTTGTCATCGTTCGACGGCCGTTCCTCGTCGAACGATGGTTTTCGCACTGTACGGTCCGCTATTCACATCATAAAACACGCTTGCAAAGGAACGTTTCCTGATACATTCTTTATTTGTACAAAACGCCTCTAAAAGACCGCGAGATTCCATGGCGAGAGCTGCAACCTCCAATCCCCTCCCCCCGCCGCAGAGGCTGATTGGATACGCGCGCGTCTCG
>Ga0123342_1006071_pt1 | contig 16997 bp, 9 predicted proteins | sample Turbeawhitnodule_FD_89960 | JGI IMG/M metagenome (GOLD analysis project Ga0123342, IMG submission 89960) | Root nodule microbial communities of legume samples collected from Mexico - Turtle bean Mexico white nodule | ecosystem: Host-associated > Plants > Roots > Nodule | place: Mexico: Nepantla... | reverse complement strand
GAAAGGGTAGTCTTGTCTGTTTAGCTTTGGGACAAATACTACAATGATTATGAATGGGAATGAGATTTTTACTGATAGGGATAGGTAGTAAGGAAGATACAAGTTGTAGACACGCCGGAGAAGATGTCCAAGGCGCTTGTGCCATAAATCAGGATCGGTCGATATTTGAGATGCGTGGGCTTGGTTTGGAAGAGGGGACATGTAGTATAAGCTTGTGTGTTGTTTACCCAAGCCAATCATCCTCCCCGTAGCCAAGTCCTGTAAAACGCAACCATGTGGAGTAAAAACGACACAACAATTTAGTGAACTGGTTATCTTACTAATGGACATCTTTGAGAGTGATTTTGTCATTGAATTTAATTGTGCCTGTAGATGAGATGGGCGCACTTGAGCCTGTGGGCAGATTAACATTTGAAATAAATGATGATGAAGTGTGTGTGAAAAATTGTGAATCAGAATCAAATTGCTCCGCTATCCAAAATCCATGGTTTCGTAAAAGCAAAATTAGAAGAGGAGTTATGGGCAAGCAGACCTGCTGAGCTAACAAACGTGTCACTTTTACCGTTATTGTTGAGCGAGTAAATAGTCATTGCCAATTGCTGAATTTGCTCGGCACTGAAGCGTTATGATTTTTTTATTTAGGGGATAAAAATGAAGAGGTTGTCAGGGCACTACGATCGGTGCTCTGATACCATATAAGAAAATGGTAAGAAGAAGAAATGTTTCTTATTCTCTTATGTGTATATTACTTACATCACTGTATAGTAAATATATAGGGAGTTCCTCTCTCCAAATTACAATCTAATTAGGTAGGATACTAATCATGAGATTCTATAATTATTAAATTAATTGCATATAATTGAGTACAATATCGTCAATTATTGCATATAATTTTATAATTATTATTTTCTTAATATAAACATTTTTCTAGTAGAGAAAATATTGAAAGGATAAAAGAAGGAGGTATATTATTAAGAATTATAAATAAAAATTGTCTAATTTCATAATCAAATAGTCATTATACATGCCCCAAACAAATTTTGGATACTTGTGTCAAATTATTACTGATTTTTTAAATGCTACATCAATAGACTTTTGAATGTTCTTTAGTATTAGTTAAAATTTTATTGTAAATTACAATTTTTAGTTTTCGCTTTTTATTTAATCAGCATTCATAATCTTATATTTTTAAATAAATTTTAATTAAAATGAAAATATATTAAAAATAAATTCAAAGACCACCAAATTACGAGCATAATTGAAATAATTGGTGGATTTGTTTCCATTTCAATCCAACTATTTAATCTATCTTTTTTTAACCATTCATTTAAATAATAATAATAATAATAATAATAATAATAATAATAATTATTATTATTATTATTATTATTATTATTATTGTAAGTGTAAGTACACTTCTGCTTTTTCCTAAATCACATAATAAATCTATCTGTTTTACAAATTGTATTTCGTATAACATAATAATTATTTCACAATTTAGTTTAAAGGCAAAGAATCAAATGTGTCATGATATGTCATATTCACGTGTCACCTTATAAGTGCGTGTCATCTTTCACCTAAAGCCAAGTGTCCATAATAACAATCTGGGCTTATCTTTTACTGCTATATTCATCACTCTGCATTAGTTTACTCCTTTGCATGCATACTTTTACACACTATAAAAAGATGATGAACGTTTCTACCTCAGGCAAGTGAACAATCTTGAAGTTTTTGTCTCTGGTGTGAAAATTTTTAGTTGAAGTAATTAACATGGCATCAAAGCAAGCAAACCGTGAAGAACTTGATGAGAGGGCAAAGCATGGCGAAACTGTGGTTCCTGGTGGAACTGGAGGGAAGAGTCTAGAGGCTCAAGAACATCTTGCTGAAGGCATGCATGCATGCAACCTCCCTCTCTCTCTTTCTCTTTCTCAAGAACACTTAATTGTCAATTTTTTTCATTGAAGCAAAGACATGTATCTTAATTTTTACTTTAAGATGAGTTTCTATGATGTGAATGTATCTGTAGGAAGGAGCCGTGGAGGGCAGACGAGGAAGCAGCAGCTGGGGTCAGAGGGGTATCATGAGATGGGAACCAAAGGAGGGCAGACAAGGAAGGATCAGATGGGTGAAGAAGGGTACAAAGAGATGGGACGCAAAGGAGGGCTCAGTACCATGGACAAGTCTGGTGGAGAACGTGCTGAAGAGGAAGGCATAGAAATCGATGAGTCCAAGTTTAAGAAAAACTAAAAAATGTGAGGAAGAGTGTTTTGTTGTAGTTGTTTAGTATCTGGGTTATAATGTAGCAGTGATACCTATAAAAAATATGTTTTGATGCTCCTTTCTGGAAGCAATGCTAAGTATTTCAGCTTTAGGAAAGCTTAGGCAGTCTTAATCTTAGGGCAAAAAATGGGGTATGTTTATTGTAGTGATGTTGAAGTGTTAAACTCTCAGTTAAGTCTCGTTTACTTAATGTTCAATGATGTTGTGTATTGTCTACTTTTATCATGTTTTCAGAGTGGTCTTATGAAAGTTTATCCTAACAATATTAAGGAACAAGGAGGATAGTTAGAAACTAACAATAAAGGCAAGTTTTGTCTTGGGAATAAATTGTCATTAGCATGAACGAATGGAGAGTATCATGAAAGAGAAAAGAGTGATACTGGTGGTGGAAAATCACACGATTGACTTATGTTTTGTGGTGTTTATAATTGTATGAATAAGTATATGACAAAAGGATTGTGCAAAGTGAAATGGATGAACCTGGAGAGAATACCGAAAATAGCTTTAAATTTGATCTCAAATAAAAGATAGGTAAAAAGGGCCCGTGGTTCAAGGGAATGTGTCTACACTTTGTACAATTCATAGTCTTTTAAAGGTTCCTAAAGAGAAACCTCTTCTCATCCTAAAATAATCAAAAATTGAACAAGGGGATAAGAGGAGAGAGCAAGAAAGATAAGGGGAAACAAAAGCTGTCACATATCTTGAATGCAGGTATGTCACTCTTATCCTTCTAATCGGTGAGTCCCTTCTTTATTATATATGAATTAATGCCCCTTTGGTAGCTTTTTTGGGCATGAAGATCAGTGGCTAGTTGCTAGAGCAGTAACCAACAGACCAAGCACCAAAAATGGTTGTGCGCTAGCCTGAGAAAATTTAAGAAAAAGAATGTAAGATGAAGTGGGAATAATTGCTAATATATCATCTCCAATTCCTATGAATAACCTCCATTCTGTAATGCTTGTAAACTATATTTAAGCATTCATTATGTACCTGATATTTAACATCATATTTCACAGGGTCCTTTAGGAAGTACTTGAACTGCAAGGAATAAGATGATAAGAACAGTTTAGCATGTAGCAGTCACATGATTGATACTCATATTTTAGCGTGTAAGAGCGTGCTTTACCTGAAATATGACTTGTGGAATAATTAAAGCAAGTAAAGCCAACGCATAAAGCGGTTTATCAGCCCCAAGTAAATACCCTGCAACCGTAAATGTAAGTAAAACTCTTTGCATTAGAATGTAATCCATTTTGCATTTCTTTGTTACAAAATTAAGTGTTGATTACTAATGAAAAAATACTGCTTTACTAGAATCCAAGAATCATCTGAAACATGATATTTTAACTTTCTATATTATTATCACCGAAAAGAACAAATGCATTGTCTATAGGAATGATAAAAAAATTGCATGATATGAAGAATCTGTTATAGTTTACAACGATATGAAAAATAATATTTCACTTGTTGAATAACAACATTATATTTTGAAATTTACTCAATAAGTACTTTGGCTTCCCTGCCTTTTCTTCATAAAAAGGAAAGAAAACCAAAAATCCTCAACCCTCCGAAAAAGCTTGTCTCCATGTTAAACAATGCAACTTCGATACACCAGAAGCCATTTTTGATATCCATGCTAGTATTTTTTTAGACTTTGTTTGGAAAGAAATTAAAAAAAAAAATTGTGACTGTGACAACACAAAAAGTGGTATAACTCTGGTTTAGACAAAAAGAATAAAGCAAATCTCAAAGAACAGTTATTGATAAGGATATAGCCAATTATGGGGCCTGTAATGTAACACAATTATAGAGTGTTTAGTTGTCTATATTAAAGGGATCAAAATTTACCAGCTACAGATAATTGTGTAATGTCAATAGCGCCAACACATATCCATTTTGCAGTTTCAGCACCAAAAGCAACTGGAAGAGACTACTCAAACAAGGTAGTCAATAGAAAAGTCAGATGAAGCTACACAGTGACCGTGCATGATTAGAATTTCTAAAACATAAAAAAATTCAGAGTACTGTTATTGAATGGCAGAGGATAATAGTGTAAACCTGAAGCCCTAGAGCTCTATCCCCTTCAATACTTTTGAAGTCATTAACAATAGCAATTCCCAACTGTAATGTGATAAGTGTTAATGAACAGTGTACGGTATTATTTGACAGATTATCATTTCCCACAAAATGTCATGTAGAATATACAACTTACTCCAGCTATGCTGTAAAGGAGTGTGAGAACAATTATATCTGGTGTAAGAGTCCCAAACAAAGCCTGACCAGCCCACCTGTCAGTAAGAAATCGATCAACATTTTGAGATACCATGCAAGTCCAGAAAATAGAACTTATAATAGTAAATCAAACAAGGTCAGATTAATCATACTTCTATGTTGATAAAATGTAGGATTGACCCAGTTACATGTTTATTGCAATACTTGTCACATCCCAAAAAAATGCTATCGTAGAGCAGTCATTTTTATCATATTATAAAAATGGCTCCATTTGCCAATCCTACCAAGTGGAAAAAAAGGCTCAGTGTGTTTGAAAATATGTTGGCTTCAATGTAAATCCACCATTCAGATTAGTTTCATGTTTAGTTGATTAGAATGAGTACACTACATTTAAAATGGGTGGCACGATGTACCAGGTTCCCACCTGATGGTGCATGGGAAGTGAATGAACCTTGCAGCTGCATTATGCCCCATAATAGATTAGTTTACTGTAAAATTTCTATTTTATTTTAATGTCTGTAAAACATGTAGTTCATTTTTTGAATACTTATAATATATATTTTTATTTTAAATTAGTCACTTTGGAAAATATTAGATAGGGACTAAAAGCAAATGTTCTAGATAAGATAAGGATAAAGACAAAAATGAATATTTTATAGGGATTAAAATAAAATAACAAAGACAAAAATAAAATAAAAAATTAGAAGGCCAAGAATATATTAAAGCTTAAATTTTATATCATATAAAACATTATGTAAAAAATTCATTGGCCTCTCAGATGCGTCTCACATAAAAAAAAGCTAAGCACCACTCTTGTTCAGTAAGTCATTTATCTCTTGGTAGATAAATAAAAAACAAACCAAAAAGGTAACTAAAACCGACATGTATACAAACAGGGTAAGAGATTAAATCTATAACAATGAATTAGAATTTATCAAAGTAGAAGGTACCCCACCATGGCAAGCTAATGTAACTTGCTCCAAGAGCAAAGTTTCCAATCCATCCATTTTGTTTTAGCTAGAAACAAATGTAGAACTTGGTTAAATATCATCATTGGCAAAAGGAATAGAAAATAGAAAGAAAAAATATCAGGAGATTCTTTGAAACATACCTTTAAAGGAGGGGCAGAATATATATAGGAAAGTAAGGCTCCACCTACTGAAAGGTAAAATACTATAGGGAAATCATGCCCTGCCTGTAAAAGAGAATACTTTTATCAATCAAGCTTCTGATAATTGACAGTAAGAACTCAGAAGTGATGGATAATGAGACTATGGCGTCTTGTACCCACCCATATGTCCAATATACCAGCCAGAGAAATACCTCCAAGCAGCAACACCCATATTTGAGTGATTACCTGCAGAATTTTGAGCAAAAGGTGAACACATGGCAACTGGAAAAGATATATCAGTCTCAGATTCACAAATACCTCATTCTCAGATATCGCCCCAGAAGGAATTGGTCTATAAGGTTCATTTATTGCATCAATTTCTCGGTCGTACCAATCATTCAGAGTCTAAAAATTAACAGCCCAATAATCAGATTCAGTTATGTCAGTGTGATAGTGAGACTCCTAGCAGCTGGCAAATCTTTATATCAATAAAAATACATAACCTGTGTATATCCTGTCAGGAATGGGCCAGACATCATCATGCACACAATTGATTTAGCAACATCCTCAAAATTCCAATGGAAGTTTCCTGCCCAGAGATCGCAGTAGATTGAGAACTTCAACAAGTTGTTTCAAATCAAATATACAAATCTATACCATGAAACATGAGCATTAAATATAGAACTTTGAACGTGTGTGAACAATTATCAGACCAATATGCAGGACCAAACTCTTTGTGATCATGCATGTCACTTTTAATATGATGCTAATTGATAGAATTTAATACCAGAGGCAGCAGCACCACAAACTACACCCCAAACTAATGGGGGCCAAGTGACAGGCTTTGTAAGTTGAAGACGGATCTTCCATTTATTCTGTACAATATATTACACAATCAATTATACAAGGTTAATATTTTTCAAAAAGAGTTATTAGAAAATTAGTTTACCATGCAATTAACTAGAAGATGTAATTGCCAGTAATTCAGAGCCAAATTCAACCTTGCTATGTGCCAAGATATTAAAAATTAAAACTATCTTTCAATAATGTGTGTGAAAACAAAGATAGAGTAATTGACATTGGTGGATCGTAAAAGAGACATTCAGATTAATGTACAGCACACCAGTGCAATACCAGATTTGGAGGAGTTTGCAAATAAAAATATATAGACAATTTACTATATGATGGTTCAATCAGCAATTCAGTTCAAATTCCTATCTTTTTTACCAAGGATGCAGTGTTTGCCATTTTAGTTGCACAAGACAACACCTTTTTTTCAGTCCTTGAGTAGGTTCAATCTTACATATTTTAAGTACAATCCTTGAATTTATTGTAATGTAAATAAAGATTATCACTACTTTAATCATTTAATTCTTTGTGTATTTTTGAAATAAATTTTAAATTTCTTATAATATTAATTAGAATTAATTAACTTATCTACTTTAATTGTTCTCAACTAATTCACTACGAGCGTTTCTTATAAAAAAGACCGGAGACAATATAAGTAGTTAATTATTGTTAAATATGCCATTATCAGAATCTATTAACTTACCCAAGCAAATTCTGTTCCAAGGTAAGCTAATAAGCAAACCCAGCAGAGTATCAAATTTCAACTAAGAAAACTAGGTCAGTTCAACATGTGATCCAATAATTGCAATTTTGCTTTTGTACGACACTCTGCTGATAGTGTTTAGTGTGTGTTAACTGTGATTAGGTTTTGACATATTCAAAAAGATATATAATACTTTCAAACCAACTACAAATCCAGTGGTTAAGTTGACTTGTGAAGAAAATTTCTAGCTCAACAAGGTTTAAGGCAATAAGGTTTTGGGGTCTCTACGACTGCAATTATCGACACTTGTTTGTAATTTTCCTTAATATCAAATATAGCAACAAAATCATAACTGCAACGGCAAGCTAGACCCTGTCAAGTGGAAATAAAATTGTTGCAATTTTCTTTATACAGAATGATTCTATGACTGTAATTAACCAATCACTTATTTGAGTATATATAAAGGCTTTTGAGCTGCCATGAACTGCCACAAACACACGCAAGCAAAACTCATGCTCAAGGAATCAAGTGGTTGGAATTTTAGTAATTTGGATTGATTCAGTAAGTACAGTTACTCTATCAAAAAATCTGCATCAGATATTGAAAAGTGAATTGCAATTGCAATACTGTCTCGGTTGACTCACTGTTTCTTGGGCAGCTCCTTTAATACCAAGAAGCTGATTGAAGCTTGAACCAGCTTTAGATGGTGCTGTACTGGGCGGCTGAGATTTAACTGCTCAAATCGAGCACCCCACCAATTAGAAAAAAAAAACAAAACTTTCTGTGAGGAAAACAAAGTTAATGGGAAGTGAAATGAACAGCAACATCAAACTATAAAACCCAGAAACACCTTCATTCGTATCAGTTTCTGTTGCTCTAATAGATAATCTCCTCCCTGCAATGTCCACACAAACACCAAATTTTCAAATCCATTGAAACAAGCCACATAGAAATAACATAAAAACTGCAACTTTTGCCATGTTGGTCACTGAGAAACTATTAGGAGCATGATTGGTTAGCACATTGGAGGTGAGGAAACAAAAAGAAGGCCCAAAAGGGTATACAGAACACACAAGCGCTCACTGAAAGAGCAACCAGAAAGAAGTATTGTGAGTCACCCACTGGAAAATGATAGAGAAAAGGGTGGCAAAACGGGTCGCGCTTGAAGTGAAAGAGTTCTGGTGTGTGAGGGTGGTGATATTCTTGGTGGAACCGAAACTATGTTGAGTAGAGAAGCCATTGGAGATTCAGAGCTTGAAGATGCTTCAGATACAGAAAAAGACAGGTGCTATCGATCCCCTTAGTGGTGGTGATAAACTAGTTGTAATAAACTAACACATTTGTCACTCTCACTGCTGATTCAAACCGGGTTCTACTTGACCCGGTTCTGTTTACAAATTAAGGTTGTCTTTTTAAAAACAAATTTCGAGACTTCATATAAACTCTTCCAACTCTTTCTTAATTACACAGATATTTAATACATTTAAAAATTAAGTTTAAATATCTAATAATACTTTTTTTCTAATCTACACAATTTTAAGATGAAATTATACTTTTAATATTTTATCTTTTATGTTCAGTTTAATATTTTACCTTTCAAGAAGAATAATTTAGTTCTCTAAATTTTAAAAAATGATTTGAAATATAAGTTTATAATACTAAAATGGTGGCTAAAATTGATTTTTTTTCTTCAATAAAAAAAATAAAAAATAAAAAATGTCCAAGTAGATCCTACCAACTTTATTTAAACTAGATGAATTTACTGTTACATACATAAATCAAACCTTTAGAAATCGATTTTTTTTTTCTTTCTCTACTAGAAATTTACTCCCGTAAGTCAATTTCTGACTAGTTTTTTAATTTTATTTTTGTTTTATATTTAATAAATTTGAAATAGTAATTTTAATACTATTAAAAATCATATTCAATATATTTTTGGCACTTTAAAAAAAAATAATATAATTATAACATATTATAAATTATTTTTTAATAAGAATGAAGTGATTATGATTAGTAATTGTAACTAGGATGTAGAAAAATGAGATTAAGTGTATAAAATATGAAAGGATTGTTCAGCAACATGAAAGGATTCTTCAGCACGAGTAATATATTATATAATGATTAATACTTTAGTATTTTTGTTATAGTAATAAGAGTCCTGTAATTTACAAAACATTTTTATTCTCTTCATCACATTAACAAGAGTCATGTAAAGTCACGAGCATAGCCAAATAATTCAATCTAACCCCAATATATTTTTTTAGGGATATAATTTCTTAAAAGTTGTGTGTGCATTGGTTAAAATTGAAATATATGTAATACTTCAATTTTCAAGTGAAGTTAAAAAAGGGACATCACTTTTGTAACTTTCTAGAATAGGTCAACCAAAATGCATGTGTATTGGAATACCATTTTTCATGACTTAAAACAAATGTTTACATCATACCATTAGGACTTTGACTAATGATTGCACCTTGAGCACTCACTAAAGTAAATAATTCTTTATGAGGAAATGATGGGTTGATGTTTTGATAAGAGAGAAAAAGATAATGTGTTATAACATTTTGGTATCTACTTGTGAATTTATAGGAAGTGTGAAATTATTTAGATCATTGAAATGGTTGGTTAAATCGTAATTGTTCATTGGTAACATGTGAAATATCACACGAACCAACTCAATGATGGTCATTGGTTAGTTGATGCAATATGGATCATTCTTTTGAATAGTCATCAAAATGTTCTACATTAGGATTTGTCATGTGTGAACAATAACATCACGAAAATAAAACATTGAATTTGAACACTTTAGTTAGTGCAATGTGAGTCTCTAAATTGTTTGTCACAAAAGACAATTCGCCTTGTAATAAGATTCCACAACATGAATAATGAAGTTACAAGAATTGATGCATTAATGATTCATGTGTCAATTGATGCAATGTGGAAAATATTTTGTGCTACCACAAAAGGTGTTCAACATTACACAAGATTTGTCACCGTTATGTCATGGGAGCTGATACAATTAGGTTTTACAACATGCCTTTATAATATAATCTAGAATAGGTCCTTATAACAATATCTGTGGTATTTATAATTAATTAATTAAACCATGTAATAGTGTGATAAATACTACTAAAGTTAAATGAATTGGACTCCAATTTGAAATACAAAATTATTGATCACATTTTTCATTAATTACAATAAAGCATTTTGTTCCAAAAATAGTTTATTATATTGATAATAATCTAGTCTCTATAATAATATCTAGTACCACAACACAACAAGAAGAATATCTATTACATCCTAATTGATGTTATCTAATGTCATCTCTTGCCTATAGTAGGTTGTGGTGTAAACTTCTTGAACTTTGGAGTTGTGGTAACATGTTGGTGAGACACTTGATCTGTGAATTCAAAGTATTTAACGATCAAGAATGTGGATTGGATTTGAGGATTTTGTTGGGTCCTTGGATTATACACTAGTTATGGCATGAATAAGAAAATATGTGAAATTGATTACGCATCATTCCATGTATTAACAAGTGTAGAAAAAAAAATTCCTACATTGGATGACCAATCAACTTTAACTCATGCTTAGTGTTTCATATATCGATCCACTTGACATGCTTTGACATACTATTATCTTTGTTCGTCCTCACATTTCAATTTTATAGAGATTGTCCAAATGGTTGAGATTATTGAAATAAAACAAATTGTAACCTTACTCTTGGTGTCATTCAACAATCACAAAACAAATCATGGAAGTGCATGCTATTCACAATTGGATTTTGAATATATTTTTTAATTAGTATTAAAAAAAAATTGTTCCAATTTTTTTAAATATAGAAGTCTCAAATTTCGAGGACGGAAACAGAAAGAAATAAAATTAATCTTTTTGAAATGGACCATTCCTAATTTCTTGAGAATAGAAAACATGTCTAATTGGGAAAATAAAAGGAGATATCCACTTGAATATTTTTTTTAATGTTTTTTGGTTTATTGAAGAAAAGATTTAGATTAAAATACATCTAAAAATAATAAATTTGTTCTTATATATTTTCTTAGGTGTCAACAACAGTATAGTTATTGCACAAAACTTTGTTATCTTCTTGACTACTCTATTTGATACATTATAATCTCACTACTTTCCTTTTCCCATTTCCCTTTTCTTGTTGAAAAATTGATGATCCCTTCAAAATGTTGTAACAAGAAATGCATGCAGATCTCACATGGGTGGAACAAGTAGCCTCCTCAACCTACTTTTTCATCACCACATATTAGGAAACACCATGTGGACTCACCCGGCCCTATCCTACAAAAAGAGTAGAAAACTCTATTTAATGATGATATTTTGGAAGTCAAAATAAGATTAATTCTATTTCATATAATCATATAATAGGTCAAATATACAAATATTAGTTTTTAATCAAACTTTGAAGAATTAGTCCTAGACCCACACAAAAAGAATATATAAGCTCTCCTAAAATGTAAGATGAAAAACACAATGAAAGGTGAAAAAAGGGTTACTGTATTTATTCTAACCAATAAAAAATATTATATTTTATTTTAATTTTTCAAACAACTTTTTATGAAACATTTTTTTTGCCATTAAACATTCTAATTTTTATATATTATATACATTAATATTTTTCTTTTTATTCAGTTTTGAATTAGCAACTTTATCTTATTCATATTTTTTAAACAATTTCTTTCCTTGCTTTGGAACTAAATAATTATAAAAGTATTTAACACATCATACTAGCTTACTAGGTGATATAGATAAATAATTATAAAATTAATTTTATAACTTGAATTTATACTCACTAGAAAGCACTCAATTATGCTTACAATTGAATAAACTACAAATTTAATAGTGTAATAAAAAATCTTGTAATTATAAATGTTCATATGCGTCAACTCACAGCATCCTGTACTTGCACTATCAAACGAGTATTAGAGTTTCCTTGCTATTTTAATTAACATTGGTCTAAGGAACAATTCTAAATATTAACACTTCAAATAAATCTACATCCCATCATTAACTATGAACCCTAAACCCTAAATAGGAGCATAAAGTAAAACGTCTAAACACACATATCACAAAAGCACTAGGAAACCTTGAAGCTTGGGGTGGATCTGCCAAAATGGGAAAAGAGTACAAGTCTGAAATCATCTTGCAAGTTAAGGGTATATTGAACACAGCTAATACTAAGAATTACTCCACATTTTTTTAGTCACTTTATCACTCTTTGAGTAGTGATTTTTAGTAGCCTTTTTAGTTATCCAAACTTTAGCTATTCTTCGTTGTACTATGTGTAGGTAGCCACATTTAAACCAGCATCCAGAAATTCATGCAAATGATTAATAGAGTGCAAATTCAAAAGGGTCCTGCTACTAATGAAAGAAAGGAAACCAATTAATATCATTTTATAAGTGATAACTCACCAATAATGAGTTGTAATTTAACATCTCATCAAGAAATTGTCTATAAACCATGGTGTTTCTTATTATAAGATCTACATCAGATATAAGGCATATGTTGAACATGGCCATTGCATATCAAAATGCACGTAAATAACAACATATCTCCAAAAAATATTCAGAGTACAATACCAAACATTGAATAAATGACACCAATTTAGTTGCTTTTTGAAACTGTAAAATCCCCAGAATCACGTAGACATGCTGGTGTAGTTAACAACTACCACTAGGCCAAAATTCACTGGCAATTTTGTTTCCACATGGGAAAGAAATGAGGGTATCAATAGAAAGACTCTGCAGCTTACTTCTTGTACTGCTTTATCTCTTTAATCACTCCATCAGCAAGTGAGTCAACATCATTGTTCTTGCCAAAAAACTTTACAAATTCCATGTCAGGGCTCATCAGGTATCTGGATAGAATTATCAGATTAGTATTAATTATTCAAGAAGAATCATACTTTACAAAAGCAATACAATCCTGCAGATGCAGCAACTAAATATACAATTACATACGCACAGATAAAATGAAAAAGCATAAGCATAATCAGAAAGGGAATCACTAATAAGAGTAACCAGGAAAACAAAATTATCTGGCTATGCATACTAATTGCTAAACAAAATAGCCAGAAGATCCTCTATCTGAATATGTTGACTTGACACTAACTGAAACAGACAGAAATTTATCAGAAATGTTAAATTTGGTCAAAAGTCAAAGAAACTTTGTAAAGTAATCATAGGCTTATTAGCTCCAAATATGATGGACATGCATGTGGATAATAGCTAATAATTCATGATAAGTGTATTTCAAACATTAGGTCATTCACAACTTAATGGACATTACCTACATAACCATTAATCTCATCACATCCTTGCCATAACAATATTTCAAGGTTAGATCGACCACATATTTCAATTTCAATTACCAAGATTTCAAATCTTAGGTAGACTTTTAGGATACAGCACCAAGATCAATTGGGGAAACAGAATGTAGTATATATGAAGCACAAGCAATATTACATACATAACTATGGAGTGATCAACAAGATAATCTGAGTCTTCCTCTACTGTCTTCATGTAATAAACTCGATATGCACGGGCAACATTCTTGATCTCATCCGGGCTACCAGTTAATCCAATTAACTTCGGATGAAACTCTGAAAAGTATAAATTGATACAATAACCTTAAATTAAGTAACTAATATCTATCTACAGAAACCCCCTCTTTCCAGGGAAAAAGAAAAACAAACAGACAGATCACAAATATAGACGCTAAGCACCTTTGACATATTCGCCCACTTGTTCAACGGTATCCCTCTCAGGATCAACCGAGATAAAAACTGGAACAGTTTCAATTCCACCTTTCTCCTCTGCAGGGAATCAAAAGAAATATGGATACTATTACCATTATAATCACAAGATCAAAAGATTTAAGATTCAAAAACTGTATTGTGCTTTCTTAACAGCCATAGGTTAAATCAATGTGCCAACAACAAAAAGCACTTGAAATTTCATTTTAATCACTATCCCATTGAACCTCAATGACTCAACCACACTCTAGACATGAACCTCTCATGAATTCATTATTTCAGATATCAATTGGTATTTTAATTATTCATTGACTATGATAATAAAAATTAGAGCATATTTTAATCTCCAAAGTTGAAAACCAGCCTGACATACGCTGACAAATCACCTACAAAAACTTACTTATTTTATCAACAGCAGCCGCTAACTTCTGTAGTTCATCTGGACAGATATCTGGGCAGTGAGTAAAGCCAAAATATAACAAAGTCCACTTTCCCAAGAAATCCTTTTCAGTTACATGTTTTCCTTGATGGTTGATAAGGCGAAATGGGCCCCCAATTGCAGCTTTTCCTACAGAAGGCCCCTGCTTAACTGCCTCCGTATTACTACGTATTTCTACAGCAGCAAAAGTTGAATCAATAAACAGAAGAGGAAAACATCCACAGTACCTCAAAATCAAATTGAAATGCAATAGGAAATGGAGCTATTTGATCTTATTTCTTTTCGTGCTACCCCTGAGTCACAAATATGTGGTACTATAAACCTTGTAATAAACTTCATCCACAAACTAGATTCAACCCCCTTAAGGTTCTATAAAATACACAATGAAAAATGCCACAACTTTTTTAACAGCTCAAAAATTATATATATCTACTTTTTATATTATAAATTAAATTTTATAACTTGGAGAGTGAGATTCTATCTCCCCATTCTCTTAGTTAGACATTCAGTACATTCTTTTCTCCCCCCATTGGATATACATGTCCACACTATTCCTGCAATTAACCAAAAATTTTATTTCTCAACCATCAAACTGTATACTTAGTTTTCTTAGCCATCTATTCCTCTTGATTAAGTCTTATTTGTTTATATATCTATTTCTAAATTGAATTTCAATAACTTTTGTTAAAAGAATTCATCAGCATAAAAGATAATCTTATATCACAATTTAAATTGTTTAATGTAAATCTAAAATATCATTTATATATTCAAATATGTTTATTTAGTATGAAATTTAATTGTAATACAATTTATATATCACAAAAATTTATTTATTATGAGTTTTAATTACATTAATTAAACATTTATCTTGCACAATACATAGCCTAAACACTGGTAAAAAATGTAATCTAAACAAACAATAAATATGCAATTAACAAAGACGCCACCACATGCATACCACAAAAAACACAACTCACCATAGTAATCTACCTTCAATATGTCGTTTCTTTTCCCTGTCATAGTAGAACACCAATCCAGCTCCAGTGAGAACCAGTAAGAGAAAACTCAACCAAGAGACAGGCTGCAAGGCAGAACACAAAATCAGCTCACAACTCCAGCCACCATCACAGAAAATTCAAAATTAACCAAAAAATATGTCAAGGAACAAATCCACATTGCTAGTAACAACAATTGTAGATATACACACACCCCTCCACGGACAGGTTTCCCAGCATCATTTTTCTGATCCTGTTTCTCTCCACCTCCAGACTCCTTCCCTTGGCCAGAACCATCTTTTGCAGAGTGATCTGAATCTGTGGCTGATTTTTCTCCACTAACATTAACAGCAGAAGAAGACAGAAACCTTTGACACAACCCTAACGACCCATTACCAAAAACTTGATTCCCAACCTAAAATGTCAAAGGAAAAAGACACCCAATGAGAATTTGAAGTGACCCAATTGAGATGGAAGAAGACAGACGAGAGATAGAATCAAGCAATGAACTTTATGTGCAAAAAATGATTATTTTCTTTTCAGGGATGACTAGAGATGGAAGGAAACTGAACCTGGTGAGGGTGACGGAGTAGTTGAAGATGAGGAGAGAAAGGTGTTGAAAGCGTGGAGGGTCTGCCATGGTGAAGAAGGTGTGAGAAGAGAAGACGCATCGAATAGCGAAACTGATTGGCCTTGGTAGATACGATGGACGCCATTAGAGGAATCAGGTGCTTCGCAAAACCTTAACCTTAAACCTTTGCAGAAAACAGGACAAGGGTTTATACTTTCATTTCTAGATGGAAATTGGTGTTTCCCCAAGTTGAATTTTACAATAATAATAAGCTTTCACTCATAATTTTTTGTTTTTTAATAAATCATAAAGAATATATTAAAAATATGTGACTATTGTATTTCATAACATATTAGAAATAATTAGTCATAACTCAATTGTTTGTGATCAAACCTAGATGGAAAATTACCTATTAATATATTATAATAAATATATCAATCTTTTATTGCTTTTTTTAAAAAAACTTCTCTTCATTGTTGTTTATTTTTATTGCATGTATTTTCCTTTAATTAGTCATTCAAGATTGTTAATTTATATATAGTTGACATACCACAACATTGATATTTTTTAAGTCTTTGATATGATCCTCTTGTAAGATGATGATTAGATGAACATTGTTTGCAAGATAGGATAAACATTTACAATACTAGAATTATACCATAAAATTCTTAAGTTCATGTTTCTTTATTATCTTTGAGTTGGACTATCACTCAAAACTATTCTTTAGACGTATGTGTTTTTTAAATCATTAGACGAAAAATTTGCTTAAATCGATCTTGATATAATATAAAATAAAATTCATGTTTTAAAATTTTGTTGAACAAACATATAATCGAGATCTAATGAATTTTTCTCTAATATTATCTTTATTATTACTAGCGGCGCGAGAGCTCCGCATTTTTTTTTTATTTTTTTTTTATATAATTAAATATAAAATTTAATCAAATTAAATAATATATTATTATTTGTGTTAATTTTTTATTACTTATATTTATATTTATTTTTAATTAAATATGTTTAAAATAAGATAAAT
>Ga0123342_1006070_pt1 | contig 17001 bp, 20 predicted proteins | sample Turbeawhitnodule_FD_89960 | JGI IMG/M metagenome (GOLD analysis project Ga0123342, IMG submission 89960) | Root nodule microbial communities of legume samples collected from Mexico - Turtle bean Mexico white nodule | ecosystem: Host-associated > Plants > Roots > Nodule | place: Mexico: Nepantla... | reverse complement strand
TTTTGTTTGATCTACCCCTTTTCCAGCAGCATCTGCATCCATATAACAGCTTGAAGGCATAGGTGTGCTAGCTTCCTTGCAACTCTCCATCTCAAATTTCTTGAGGATTTCTTTGCAATACTTGGATTGACATAGGAAAATTTCATCCTTTGATTATTTAACCTGCAGTCCAAGAAAGAAGGAAAGTTCTCCCATCATGGACATTTCAAACTCACCTTGCATTGCTACAACAAACTCCTCATACAAACTATCTTTGGTAGCACAAAAAATGATGCCATCAACATAGATTTAGACCAAAATAATTTTAGAATTTGCTTTCTTGATGAAAAGAGTTTTGTCAATCATTCATCTTTCATAGCCATGAGATAAAAGGAAGTTGCTAAGCCTCTCATACCACTGCCTTTTTCTTAATGAAAAGAGTTTTGTCAATCATTCCTCTTTCATAGCCATGAGATAAAAGGAAGTTGCTAAGCCTCTCATACCACTACCTTGGAGCTTGCTTAAGCCCATACAAAGCCTTTTTCAACTTAAAAACATGATTGAGATGTTGATGATCCTCAAAACCTGGTGGTTGCTCAACATACACTTCTTCATTGATAAAATCATTGAGAAAAGCACTTTTCACATCCATTTGAAAGAGTTTGAATCCACTCATACAAGCAAAGGCCAGCAGCAGCCTCACAACTTCCAATCTTGCAACAGGAGCAAAGGTTTCACCATAGTCAATACCTTCTTCTTGATTGTAGCCCTTGGCAACTAGCCTTGCCTTGTTCCTAGTAATCACACCGGCCTCATCTAGCTTGTTTCTGAATACCCATTTAGATCCAATGATGTTCATCTCATTTTTTTTGGGGACAAGAAACCACACATCATTCCTAGCAAACTGATTCAGCTCTTCATGCATTGCATTCACCCATTTTTCATCTTTAAGAGCTTCTTCAATAGACTTTGGTTCAACTTGAAAGACAAAAGCAGTGTGTCTGCAGAATTTTGAGATAGAGCTACGTGTAGAAAACCCTCCTTTATCTGCCCAATTATGTTCTCCACTGACAGATCCCTTGGAATTCTCCATTCTTTAGGCAACTCATCCTGCTGCAGAATTTCAACCGGTTGTTTCGATGAATCAATCGGTTGTTTTTCTGGACAACAATCCAGTTTTTGCATAATGATGTTTTGTTCATCCTGTTCAGTGCTATTTTGTGAGGGTTTTAAGACTTTGTGATCAACTTCATCAAATACCATATGAACAGATTCTTCTACAATCATGAGCCTCTTGTTGTAGACTCTATAAGCATGACTATTTGATGGATATCCAATTAAAATGCCATTGTCCGCTTTTTCATCAAACTTTTCCAGATTTTCTTTCCCATTATTCAGAACAAAACAGCTACATCCAAACACTCTTATGTGGCTAATGTTTGGCTTCCTTTCATTGAAGAGTTCATAGGGTGTTTTTCTTCAAGATTGACCTTATTAGCACTCTATTCGTCACATAGCAAGAGGTGCTAACAACATCAACCCAAAAGTACTTGGGCAGGGAGGATTCACTTAGCATGGTTCTTGCTAACTCCTCAAGAGATCTGTTATTTCTTTCCACTACACCATTCTTTTGAGGGGTTCTTGGTGCAGAAAAATTGTGCAAGATCCCTGTCTTACAAAATTTGCTTAATTTCTCATTTTGGAATTCCCCTCCATGATCACTTCTTATTGAGTCAATACTGTTGTTCCTTGTGTTTTGTAAACCTCTTGAAAGCCGAGAAAGCATCACTCTTTGATTCCAAGAAGAGTGTCCATGAGTACCTAGAAAAACCATCCACAATAACAAGAGCATAATAGTTGCCACCAAGACTCATGGTTCTTGAAGGGCCAAACAAATCCATGTGAAGCAACTCAAGGGGTCTTGAAGATGAAACAATATTTTTAAGTTTGAAGGAATTTTTAACTTGTTTCCCCTTTTGACATGCTTCACATATGTGGTCCTTCTCAAACTTAAGCTTGGACAAGCCAATCACAAGTACTTTTGAGATTAATTTGTTTAAGTGATTCATGTGAATGTGAGTTATTCTTCTATGCCATAACCAAGATTCATCATGCTTAGAAAGAAGACAATCAATGGAACAAGGAGAAGAGATATATAAGAGCTAGACATTGTTGATTCTCTTACCAATCAACATTACCTCTTTTGGGTTGGGAAGACAGATTTCACAGGAGTTTGTCTTGAAGATGACTTGATAGCCTTTGCCACACAGTTGGCTAATGCTAAGCAAGTTGTGTTTTAGTCCCTCCACATACAAGATGTCATGAATTAGCAAGATACTTTTGTCTCCTATAGAGCCTCTTCCAAGAATTCTTCCTTTGTTGTTGTCTCCATATGTCACATGGCCTTCTTGTTTGAAGATGATGTTCACAAACTTAGATTTATCTCTTGTCATGTGTTTTGAGCAGTCACTGTCCAGATGCCATTGTTGCATGCTTTCCATCAATTTTCCCTACAAAATTCAAGTTCAAGTGCAAAGATTTGGTCCCCTTGCAAATGTGGGTCCTCTTGAATTACTTTCATCACTAGGAACTTCAGAATTTTTGGGAATCCATCTCATAAAGCCTTTAGGAACAAAATATTTTCTAATTTTACATAATCTAACTGAGTGGCATCTCTTCATGCAGTAAAAACATGTAACAACCGGTTGTTTCGATTTAACAATGAGTTATTTTTCTGACACTTTTGAAAAAGAATTTGAAAACTTGTTCTGTGGATTAAAACCCAATCCAACTTTTCCAAAAACATAATTTTGAAATGCTAAGACACTCTCAAAGTTGGATTTTCCTTTTGAAAGTTTATCCACAGTTTTCACAAGGTAGTGGACCTTCTTTTCAAGAGATTCACAATTTTCACAACCAAGAGAGTCACACTTGTAAGAAGAATTTTTATAGAGCATTTCAAGGTTTTCAAAATCTGTTTTTGAATTTTCCAATTCTTCTTCCAGTGTTTTAACTCTGTTTACAAGCCATTTGTTCATACCTTTCTAATGATTGTTCAAGAGAGCCAATCGGTTAGCTTCTTCATGGGTTTCTTTAAAAGCTTGAAACAATTGACTATAGTTTTCAACATTTAAGGAGGCACTAAAACTTACATTGCTTTCACTGCTTGAATCATCTTCCTTTTTAGCCATCAAACAGAGATTGGCTTTTTCAACTTCACTTGAAGATATGCTTGATGAGTCATCATTGCAAGCTTTTCTTGATTTTCCTTTCTTCTCTTCTTTGTCTAGCTTTTTAGCTTTTGTATTTCCCTGTTGTCCACATTCAAGGTATGTACAATTGTTAGTTGTAATCTTGGTAGAGTTTTTGTTATCATACGATGAGTCTCTTTTGCTGATCCTTCAAGAATTTTTTGAGTTTCTTAAACAGCATGCTAAGCACTTTCTCTTCATTTTCATTTGTCCCTTCATGAAGGACTTCTAAATTGTTCCACATTTCTTTAGCTGATTCACAATGCGAAATCTTGAAAAATTCATTGGAGTTTACAGCAGATGTTATGATATTCTTGGCAATGCAATAAAATTTGGCCTTTTCACTTTCTTCATTAGTCCATTGGGACCAAGATTTTCTAGTAAAAGATCCATCCTTTTTCAATTTTAGGAATGAAATGACCATTTTCAATTGCATCCCAAATTCCTTGATCAATAGATTCAACAAAGATTTTCATTCTAGCTTTCTAGTACTTGTAATTCAAACCACAAAACAAAGATGGTTTGTTAATTAAAGCACCCTCCTCAAAAGGTAGTAATATATTTCAAGTACCAAGCTCTTAATGTCAATTGTTAGAATATATGGCCTTAAACGAGAGGGGGAGTTGAATTGTTTAAGAGAGGTTTTTGAAAACTTTTTCAATGTTTAACAAATTTTTTGTGTGAATCCATAACAGAAATCAGGTTATCCAAGAATATACGCACTAAATCAGCAAAGCAACAGAAAAACAATAACCAGAAAAGCTTAAAACAGAATTTAAATGAGTTTAGGGTAAGAGAGAGATACACCAACAGTTTATACTGGTTCACTCTTAAGCCAAGAGTTACATTCAGTCCCAAAAAAATTACTGGGTAATCCACTAAGTAATCAAACTAGATTACAATACACAAACCACCAAAGTAGTGACCTTGAACCCTTCAAGAAACACACTCCTTTTGACAAAACACACACCAAGAGTATTGATCTTGACCACCTCAAGAGCACACAACACTCATTGGCAACACAACACCAGAAATACAGAAGGTTAAGAAGGGATTACACTTGTTTACAGAACAAACTGAAATCAATACAATTGCAATCCTATTTCACTCTCTTTGAAAACCCAAAGCTTGATGTGAATGTTCAAATCTTGAAATCAACTTTTTCACAACTGAAAAACTCAAATTTGTTTCTCTCACACGTTTGAAAACATAAACAAACTATTTATATTTTCCAAATATTGGTCAAAGCAATTAATGAAGGAGCATATTCAGTTGGAAATCATTTAAAGCACATTCCACAACCAAAACAAAATTTTGTTAGGATTTTCAAAGAAACAATCGGTTGAAACCACGAAACAATCGATTGTTTGGTTTGGCAGTTAAGTCAACCAAACTAAAACAGTTTTCAACCTTTTAAAAAACTCCTAAGAGTAAAACAATCGGTTGATTCGACAAAATATCAGGTAGTTTTTCACTTAGTTGGAAAAACACTTTATTTTCTTTAAGGTTTTAAACCATAACAGTTTTAGATTCAAAAAATGAGTTGATCACATTCTATTCTACCCAGATCCCTCCCAAAACATAGCAGCAACACTAGTCTTGCATCAAACACATAGGATTTGAATTCTTCAAAGCACTTGATCACTTTTGATCAACAGAAATGAGACAAATGGAGGAGAGGCTCCAAAGACATGAATCGGCCCATGGCAGACCCTCAAGAGGAAGAAGATGGAATCAAAGGCGTGAATCAAGGAGTTATCACCAATATGGAAGCCAAGAAGAAGAGGAAGAATGGAGATTGAACAATTTTGAAGAGAGGTACCAACACGTTGTTAAAATGTCTTTTACCTTATGTTAAAATTCCTAGTTTTAGTGGGGAAGGTGACCCCAATATCTATCTAGGATGGGAGGCTAAAGTAAAATAATTTTTTAATGTACATGAGGTCCAAGAAGACCAAAAGGTTAAGTTAGCATCCTTAGAATTTTTAGACTATGACATGCAGTGGTGGCATAAAACTGTAATGGACATTGGACTAAACAAGAGGTCAGTCGTGATCTCTTGGGAGGATTTAAAGTTATGCATGTGCGCTAGATTTGTTCCTTCACACTATAGGAAAGAGCTATTGTTGAAGCTCCAATGACTTCAACAAGGAACACAAAGTGTGGATGATTATTTTATAGATCTTGAAACAACCTTAACTAAAGTTGACATGCATGAAAGTGAGGAGTCCAAAATGGTTAGGTTTGTAAGTGGCTTGAGAAGGGAAATTCAAGAAGTGGTAAAATTATATGAGTACTCATCTTAAGAAAAATTGGTTCACCTTGCCATCAAGGTTGAATCACAACTTTCAAAGAAAACCTTTTCTAAAAATACTCATAATGATGGCTACTACCAATCATCTTGGAAAAATAAAAACAAGTTTTCTTCTAAAGACTTTTCCCTCCAATTTTGTAAAGGAGTCCACTTACAACTTTAGGGATTCTAAACCCTTCACTATGACACCTAAATCTCCTACCAAAACCTAAAGTAGAAAGTGTTTTATATCTTTATGTTTTGGTCATATTGTTTCTAATTGTCCTTCCAAACGCAACATGATGGTAAAAGAGGGGATTGTCATGAGTGACCATAGTTCCCAAAGGTCTAAGTCTCCAAACCATTCTAGATCCCCAAGTGAGGAAGATAGTGAGAGTCCATGTGAAGGCGACTTATTGGTAGTGAGGCGCATGCTAGGAAAAGTTTTGAAACCTTTTGATGAAAGTCAAAGAGAAAATATTTTTCATACTAGGTGTCTCATTAATGATAAGTTGTGTTCCTTAATCGTGGATGGGGGGGAGTTGTGCAAATGTGGCAAGCACAAGAGTAGTAGATAAACTTGGATTGTCTACTATCTCTCATGTCAATCCCTATAAGTTTCAATGGTTAAGTGAAGAGGGGGAGATCATAGTAAATAAGCAAGTTCTCATAACCTTTTTTATTGGCAAATACAAGGATGAGGTCTTGTGTGATGTTGTCCCTATGGAAGCTACTCATATTCTTTTAGGTAGATCATGGCAATATGATAGAAAAACTCTTCATGATGGCCTTACCAAAAAAATCTCTTTCAACTTCCATGGGCATAAGGTCACACTAAAATTCTCTCACCAAAGGAAGTCCATGAGAACCAACTTAAAATGAAAGAAAAGAGAGAGAAAGAAAAAGATAAAAAGAATTCTAAGAGAAGCCTTCTCATCTCACCACAAGAGGTAAAACATGTAATGCTTTCCCAAAAGTCTATATACATAGCTTTTCCTAGGACCCTTACGAGTGAGTCGGCGGTAGATAATCCTACATGTTTAGAAAATTTGGTAAAGGAATTTGAAGATGTTTTTCAAGATCCCCCAAAAGGATTACCTCCTCTAAGAGGCATTGAGCACCAAATAGACTTTATTCCCGATGCTTCTTTACCAAATAGGCCTGCATATAGGACCAATCCAACCGAGGCCAAAGAAATTCAACAACAAGTAGAGGGATTAATAACTAAAGGGTGGGTGCAAGATAGCATGAGTCCTTGTGTTATGCCTATGATTATTGTCCCTAAAAAGGATGGAAGATGGAGGATGTGTACGGATTGTCATGCCATAAACAACATAACCATTAAGTATAGGCATCCCATTCCTAGATTAGATGACTTGCTGGATGAGTTACATGGGTCTCAAATATTTACCAAAATTGATCTTAAGAGTGGTTAGAACCAAATCCGGATTAAACCGGGAGATGAATGGAAAACTGCCTTTAAGACCAAGTTTGGTTTATAAGAGTGGTTAGTCATGCCCTTTGGCTTGACCAATGCTCCAAGTACCTTCATGCAACTTATGCACCATGTTTTAAGGTCTTTCATTGGCATGTTTGTAGTGGTCTATTTTGATGACATTCTTATCTATAGCTTGTCTTTAGAGGATCATAAGAAGCATGTTAGGCAAGTGTTGGAAACCCTTAGGAAGGAAACCTTGTATGCTAATTTGGACAAATGTGTGTTTGCCATAGATCATATAGACTTCCTAGGGTTTGTAGTGAGTTCTAAAGGGGTGCATGTGGATAAAGAAAATGTTGCAGCAATACGACATTGGCCCACACCCACCAATGTTAGTGAGGTACGAAGTTTTCATTAACTTGCTATTTTCTATAGGAGGTTTGTGAAAGACTTTAGTACCATTTTCGCACCTCTCAATGCCATAGTGAAAAATGATGTTGTGTTTAAATGGGGCCAAGACCAAGTGGAAGCTTTTGAAACTTTGAAAGAAAAATTAACTAAGGCTCCCATTTTAGCACTCCCTAACTTCACTAAGACATTTGAAATAGAATGTGGTGCCTCAAACATAAGCATTGGGGTTGTCCTCCTTCAAGAAGGTCACCTCATAGCTTATTTTAGTGAGAAACTCAAAGGGAGTAATCTCAATTACTCCACCTATGATAAAAAACTTTATGCTCTTGTTAGAGCCTTGCAAAATTGGCAACACTACCTTTTTCCAAAGGAATTTGTGATACATAGTGATCATGAATCCCTTAAATATTTGAAAGGCCAAAGCAAGCTTAATAAAAGATAGGCTAAGTGGCTAGAGTTCATTGCAATTTCCTTATGTGATCAAACATAAGCAGGGTAAAACAAATGTTGTTGCGGATGCTCTTTCAAGACGATATACCTTGCTAAATATTTTGGATGTTCAATACTTAGGTTTTGATCACATAAAGGAAATCTATAAAGATGACCTTGATTTCTCTCACATCTATCAAGAATGCTCAAAGGGAGGACACAAAGACTTTTTCATACATTATGGTTTTCTCTTCAAAGGGAAAATATTTTGTGTTCCCCAAGGGTCTTTGAGGCAATCTCTTATTATAGAGGCACATGAGGGTGGTCTAATGGAACACTTTGGGGGTAGCTAAGACTTTAGACACATTGCATGAGCATTTCTTTTGGGTCCACATGCGCAAATTCGTACATAGCTTCTGTGATAAGTGTATGGCATACAGGAAGGCTAAGTCTAAAATGCAACCCCATTTATATACCCCTCTCCCCATCCCGGACATGCCTTGGGTAGATATCTCCTTGGATTTTATTTTAGGTATTCAATAAACATCCAAGGGTATGGACTCTATCTTTGTGGTAGTGGAGCGATTTTCTAAAATGGCTCATTTTATTCTTGCCACAAAGTAGATGATGTTTGTTTTATTGCAAATCTATTCTTTAAGGAAATAGTTAGATTGCATGGGCTTCTTAGGAGTATTGTCTTAGACAAAGATTCTAAGTTCTTAAGTCACTTTTGGAGGACTTTATGGGGAAAACTTGGAACTAAACTTTTGTTTTCTACTACTTGTCATCCCAAAACTGATGGTCAAACAGAGGTGGTTAATAGGACTTTGGGTCAAATGTTGAGGTGTCTTATTTCCGGGAACCCAAGGGTGTGGGAAAATTTATTACCTCATATTGAATTTGCTTATAATAGAGTAGTAAATTTTACTACCTCCCACACCCCTTTTGAGGTTGTGTATGGGTTCAATCCCCTTACACCCCTTAACCTCCTTCCTATTCCCCTACTTGATGAGGTGTTATGCAAATATGGTTTTGAAAAAGCTTCCTTTATTAAAGACTTGCACCACCACATCAAGCTTCAAATTGAAAGGAAGGTAGGCAAGTATGTCGCGCACGCCAATAAGGGGCGCAAGGCATTGATCTTTGAACCCGTGGATTGGGTTTGACTTCACTTGAGGAAGGATAGATTCCCTACTCAAAGAAAGTCTAAACTTATGCCACGAGGGGATGGTCCTTTACAGGTCCTCAAGCGGATCAATGACAATGCATATGAGTTGGATCTGTCTAATACTTACTTAGGTAGTAATTCTTTCAATATTAGTGATCTGACTCCTTTCTCTGCAGGTCTTCCAAATTCGTGGACGAATTCCCTCCCACTTGGGAAGCATGATGAAGACCTAGGAGAGGGGGCGCCTACTGACCCGACCCAACCTCTGAGGAGGAAGACTAGGAGCATGACTCAAGACCTAGGATTCGGACAAGATTTTCCAACCATGACCTCAGCGCCTACTATACCAAAGAAGATCACTAGGAGTAAAGTACAAACTTTGGGTGCTGAGAATCAGTTGGTCTCACTATTTATAATTTCAGTAGAACAGGTCCATATAGCATAAATAGGAGGTGTAGTTATTAAATTGGGTTCACTTTAAGGGTCCAAATAGCAAAGATAGGCTAGAATAAGGTACCATTAGCATAATAGGGGGTGTTGGTAGCATTTTAGCTTGTTCCTAACCTTTTTGGAAGACATTTTGACATAGTTTCTAGAAGGACAAACCTAGGATGTGGGTTTGACTAAGTCAAACCCTAAGGCTGCCAATTTTTTCCTTTTTCCCATCCTACCCCTTTAGCTTGTTCTCCAAGGCTCCTTCACCTAAAAATAGGAGACTTACCTAGTGTATTTGACAAGTTAAAATTAATGGAAGAAAAGTTACTATGCAAAAATTGTGAGGTGTTAGTGAGGTTTGAATTCCTCTTAGCATTTAGGTCTTATCTTGTGAGTATTGAGAGCTCTCAAGTGGCAGCTATCATCACTTATCTTGGAGGTCAGTCACACTCCAAGTGGCGTGTTCCACTTCTCAAATCCATCACATAAGCTTTCTCCTTCCTTCATCTATTCTTCCATTGTCATTCCATTTTTACTCTTTGTATCATGTTCTTGTTTGGCTTTCCTTATTTCCATTCGGCAATTCTATTTGGTTTCCTTTCCTTGTTCTTTAATTTCGCACCTTCTAGCATCATTTTCACCTTATAATTGTCTTTTATTTTTGCTCTTGTGAAGTGAACCTTCACACTTACTTAACCACATGGTTAAGTTCGTGTCCAGTGGGAATCTTCGTAGAGTTCTCACCATATTCTTGCTTAAAATCTCAATCTAAGTAAAATGTCACACCAAAAATGAACAATCCTAAAATCAACTCACATCAAAATTGCATCTCAAGTTTCTTTGTAGTTGTGTTGAATATAAGAGAAAATGTGAAACCTAGTTAATTGATGAGTCTAATAAAAAATTGTTAAGAAAAACATAAGGATCCACCCACTAAAGAAAAAAAAGTGAAAAAAAAAATTGATGTAAAGAGAAAATTGAATTGGAGATTTGCAATCCCACATTTGATATGGTTGCTTAAGAGAGTGATGTTGAGTTAAGAAATTGAAGTTTCAGCCTTTTCAACAAAATAAAGGACCTCCAAAGTTTTGTTGGTGAAGAAGCATAACGATGGAGAAAGAAGAAGTCCAACAGAATCTTCCAGATTTAGTGAAGAAGCAAGTCCACTGCTTCCTCTCCCAAAACCACCCTCCAATTTCCCCACCACTAAAGCCAACTCCCCCAAATTCTGCAACCCTCTCCACTACACCCTCTCCCTGCCACCCATGCTCGCTCCACATATGCACTTTCCTTTGCCAACCTCTTCTTCAAATTCACCTCCAAAGCCCAAAACGACAACAATAAATGGGTATTTGACATCAACATCATATTAGTTGACAAACCAAAAAATGAAAACCACGAGAAATTGAACTTGCACTAGCTATGCTTTTACTTTTAAGTTTGGGATTAGGATTTGTGTATACGAAGAAGTAATATTTGTTTGAGTTTGGAATTAAGATTTATGCGAATGGAAGATAATATTCAAAAGTTAAAAGTAAATATAATTAGTAATTAATTATAAACGTGACATAATACATGGATTCAATCTATGCATAAATGTGTCACCTCATTGCATCATGTCAATCTAACATAAGGGACTAAATTACATATTTTAAAAAAAAAAAATTAAGATCAGATTGATTTTTAAAAAAATCATTGTAATAAATTGAATATTGAACCTAAACAAAAAGGTAATTAAACCACCATCGATTATATGTATTCTACTGAACATGGATCAGTGATTGGTTATTTATTCCCACAGTTTGAAAATAGACAACTATCGTAAACGTAAATAAGAATGACCTTAACTTAAAGTGTACTACATCGATACGTAGTTGGGGGAGAGACATCAAATCTGATCCCACCATTTTGGAGACAGATTTGCGTAAAAAAAACATGTTATATAATGCAAGACTGCAAGAGAAAGTATGAGGTGCCAAGTGACACCAGGATAAATAGTCCCTGTGAAGGGAGTGGCAGGTTGAGAATGTTCGAGGATCTTCATAAGCCTCTCCCCTGACTAACGGATGCTTCAATTCTTAATTAGTTGGTTGCTCCAGCTCTAGTTTGGTCCTTTCAGCTAGAAAACATGAATGATACTAACAGAAATTAAACTTTCATATGCAGAGAAAAAAAGCAAAGTGATCGAAGTACATGCTTGAGAGTACGAAGAATACATGAAGTAGTACAAACCCGTATCGTTTTCCATCTGCTTTGTTAACCAGCAATGAAAATTATCATTCCTACATCAGCATCAACAGCCAGCAAGTTGCAAGGCACCTTGTGATTCGAGGGAAATATTCTGAGGTCATTATTTATTGCTGTATATACAATCTAAATCAAGCCATTGCAGTGAGGCATGGATAAAATGCAGTACCATGTGCTATCCATTGCCGTTTTTTTCCATGTGGCACCACACACCCAGGAACCTTCACCCATTCCTTACTTGCTATGTTGTATGTAACCAATCGATTCATTTGTCTTGACATCAAGGATAACATGAGCAAGCCTTTGTTTCCCAAGCAAGTCATTCTAACGTGCTTCCCATAAAAGTCCAAGCACCATACATTTGGCATTCTGTCAACCTCCTTCCACAAGAAAGTCATCTTCTGCAGCTCCCATATGCATATACATGTGGCTGCATTCTTTGTGAGCAACCCCACAAGCAATATCCGACCATCACACTCCGCCAGTGTGGGGTTAATCAGATGCAATGGCGCTGGGATTATGTACTGCAGCCAAACCCCAGTTGCCATATTATAGGAAACAATCCCTTCAGGATCTAAATGCATGAAGTACAGGGTGCTGTCAATAGAAATGGCTTGTGATCCAAAATTGAGTATCAGCGGCAGCTTAATATCAGCAGGCATGTTTCCATGATAGCTCCAGGACTTTGTTACCGAGTCATAAATTTCATATTCTCCATCATAGCCCACCAATAGAATCCTGTAGACAGCACCAGTTGGGTTCTCATTTACTGACATCCCTACAGCAGTGCGAGACCCAACCCTAACTGAACAAGCTGGTAACTCCTTTAAGGATGGAGTCAATGGGTTACAAACATATAAATTTTGACTACATACGTCAAGAAAGCAAACTAAGCCCCCAGCAGAAGCCACTGGTAAAACTATCAACTCTGCAGGCAGTGCTGATGTATTGGGATGGTACCACTTCTTCATAGAAGGGTCATACATAGCTCCAGAATTGGTATGTTCACGAGTAACAGTGTAAAACCATGGGTTCGCTTGTGGGACTTGAGCACAATGCTGAGAAAAACTTTGAGAATTCAGCAAGGAATTCCATCGCTGGCACACAGTGCGGAAGCGGAAAAATGTTGCAATTGGAAGTCGCGCAATCACAGGCTCAAATAGATCCTCCGGCAAATCTTTCCAAATTTGTTGTTCCATAGCTTCATCGCTGGAGGACCTTCCAGATGATTTTCCTCGGCTCCTTTCTCTTCGAGACTTCTTAGATGCATGCTTTAGTGGCTCCATCATCCTGAAACTTCCCGACTTTCCAGCTGCCATTACAAGGCCACAGAAATCATCTACGGAGTAATCATCAATGTCATAGAAGGACAATCTGTGAAAAGGATGATCGAAGATATTCATATACTTCATTCCATTGAATTGTAGAATAAAGATGTATAGAAAGACCATCATGATTCATAGGAAAAAGTTGAATCATACTATAAAATTAATGCACAGATTTATATTCTGCCCAAATTAGAACTAGCCGTTTCAAGGATCAGGAAGATACCTGATTAAATCAACTTAAACACATAAGCAAACAAACTATACCTGATTCATAAGTTACTAATACAAAGCTTTTCCTTTGTATAGCACTATTACAAACAAACTATGCACAGAATCCTGACCATATTGTTGTTTATGCAATAATGTTAGTCACAGGGTTAGAATAGACACTTTAAGCATAAATGTTGACATATGAATATATGTGATGAGATAGTGAAACCGAACAATTATGGTGTGTTTGGGAGTGAGGTTTTGGAGCAAGACGGAAGGGAGGGCAAATTTTTTACTTAAAATTAAGAGTGTCATTAATTAATAAAAAAAATATCAAGATACTAAATCCATGTTAATTTGTTATTCTATGTCATGTATTTCCAAAAAATATCAAATTAGAGCATCTTTATTGGAAATGAAAGTTTTGTTCCCCCTTCCCCTTTCCTTTAAAACCCAGCTACTAAACACCCTTAGAGATTAGGGATTCTGAGTAGCCACTAAATGAGTAAGTAAAAACTGGGCATTTCGGACTGGTATCTTCGCAAGGATTGCTTACTGCCAAGTTCGATGCAAATCCATTAAACCAGTGTTCCTATCTGTTGCCGTGAACAAGAAACCATATTTTATAAAAACAGAGAACCAAGGTGATTTATCCCTTCTTAAGATGCATCCTTCAGAACACTTACAATCAGGACAGGACAGGACAGTCAATATTTTACACTGTGAATAACACACAGGAAAACACACCCAAAAAGCTTCGACTGTGGACCTAGTGGTCATCTTGCCTCTTGATTAAAACAAAAAAATTGCCTCTAACTTCAAAAGAAGATGGCCGCATTCTTCTTAGATTGTGTCTCTTATATTACTCTAAATCAGCACATATTTTTCAACCTGTGGCTGAATCAACGCCACCTCGCTCTTTTTCTCTTTAATGCCAAAATTTGAAGTAAACCTACTCAGACTACGGTGAGAGCAAACAATGAGACCTCCAGGTTCAGACCAAGAACACAAGGAACAATGTACAAGAGCTATCAAATTGCAGCAGCCAATTTTCTCTATGACAAAAAGAAACATATGACAACCAATAGCCAAGTAATAAGTAATGTTCACAAGTTTCACAAGTTGATGTAGCAACAACACACGCACACGCACACAAGACAAGCATCATAAAATCTTAACATCTAGGTTATGTTCTGATTGAAGCGTACTGTGAATGATTGCACAACACAGAGCAGAAATAAAGAGTAATCAAAAGAAAGAAAGAAAAGAAAAGATGAAGGTTGGCATGGTTAATGAAGGAAAGAGGTTGACAGAAACATAAAAGAAAGAAACGTAAAAGAGGAGGAAAAAAGCATAGATTTTATTGAAAGGGTTTAAGAAAGAATGCATTGAGAGTAGATCTAGGAGAAAGTAGAAGACCTGGGGTGTTGTTGAGAGAGTGTAGGGTGAGTGTTATGGTGAGGTTGAAGGGTAAAAGAAGGTGAGAAAGTGTGAGAGAAATGGTGATGGTGAAGGTGGGTGATGAGCATGGCATGCCCCTCTTCATCTTCTTCCATACCCCAACTCAATTCTCCTTTGTGTAAGACTCCTTTCTCTCTCTCTCTCTCTCTCTTTCTCTCTCCTTGTTACCCGCTCTTCATTTTCCACGTTGCCTACCACAGAACGGAGTTTTGCCCACGCACCCGTGTGTTCACTCTTTCATTTTTTACTATTAATTAATAAAGTAGAAATTGCAGTTAACATCATTTTTAAGCAACAAAATTTCTGTAATAAATATATTTATACTAAAAAATTAGTTTAATGTAATGAAATTTGATTGCCATTACTTGTTACCAACAGCGTAATTTTGATATTGTAAGAAGGAATGGGTGAGAAATTCAAGATAGGGCATAACGTGATGTAAATTATGTAATGTGTTATTATGCCTCCGTCTATAAGAAAACAATTTATAAATATTTTTCCATTAATAATCAATTTTTATATAAGAATGGTATAATAATCAAACGTCGAGCGCGTCAATTATAGAAAAATGGACTTATATAGTACGAAATTGGAACTGGTGGTACGTATTATTTATTTATAGTGTTTAGTCATGAATTTTTGTTGTGATAAACCAAATCTATCAAACTTAACTGATTCATAAGATAATCTTTGATTTATACGAAGATATATTGGTATATATGTATATTTCATATTTGAAGAAAATTTTGGAGAATATCTTCATTATATCTTTCTCTTAATAATTGTTTAGTTGATTTTTCTAGATGTCACCCAAATTAAATGAAACATGAATTTTCATAATTTTGCTATCATTTAATTTATTAAGTGTCTTAAATGTATTTTGATATAGTCGGACATCAAAATCGAGTGACTAACTCATATTATACTATCAATATAATTTATAAACAAATTTCTTAATAATTCCTCATATTCAAGTGAATATATTTACCTAGATAGATCTTAGAATCTTTAGATAATATAAACAAATTAGTATAATTTCTATAATGTTGATATGATTTTTATAAATATATACATATATAGATATATTTTGATCAATAATTTTAAAAAATCAAATAATATATTTAGATTAAACGTATTTAAATATCTAATCTTCATTCAAAATTACTGGGATCTATTTGTAAGTCTCACCCGTGTATTACACTATTCTCACCTTACACCTTACACATGGATAAGGATATAAAGTAACACTCTTCTTAATCAGCAAGAATATTAATCAATATTTCTCTTCCAAGAAAAAAAAAAAACATTAAAAATAATAAATCTGATAACGGAGTAAGGATATGAAGACTACTTCATTCCTATTAAGATTCGTAATTGTGTTCCTTCCTCCAATAGATGAAAAATAAATAGAACATATTATCATTATATTAATGTAATTATTAAATATTAGTATATTAGTTATTAACTCATATCTAGGCACATACTTAAAAATATTTCAATTCGTGACTTTCAATGTAACATCTCTATAAGTTTTTTTTTTTTAGAATCTTAAATTATTTTGTTTTGTTGGACGCACGCAGAAGGGATAATTGATTAGTCAGAATGTGAATGATGATTTTGTTAGGTTTACGGAAAAGGCCCTCCAAAACTAATCGATGCCATTTTCCACTCACTCATTCTTCGTAAGTGGCATGCAATGAGTGGCATTGTGCCAAGGAGTTGTTGCAATTATGGTTTCCCAGCTTTCACTCTTTTCCATTCTTTATTAACCATTCTTCCACTTTTATTTTACAATAAATATTTCATTTTCAGATCATACCAACATTCTATTATTAATATCCTCTATTCTTCTAAAACCCAAAAAACCTCTAATGGGTACAATAAACCTGTGTTTTCTCACTCCCTAAAAAAATTGGTTTATCATTTTTCTTGCTTCAAAATATTTGACACTAATTCTATAATAAAATCATTAGTATTTTTTTCTTAGTGAATTGAGTTCCATGTATTACGTGGAAACTCATCTAGTACGAGCTGTGGATTGTGACATGTTAGGGTAGGGGTAGGAAGCTCAAGGTAGGTTGACACATCAACATCAATTCATTTTTTTTAATTTTCCTTATTTATGAAGCCTTCCAAAAGTTTAAAAAAAAACTTAATTTTAGATTTTTTTTTTCAATTTATAACTTTTTCAATCATATGTACTCTTTATATTTTATAGCTCAAATAGAGTATTTAATATAGTTGTATATTTAAGATTCAAGTCCAAATAATTAAGTTAACTTACTCCTTATATATATATATATATATATATATATATATATATATATATATATATATTTAAAAAAATAAAT
>Ga0123342_1006069_pt1 | contig 17002 bp, 11 predicted proteins | sample Turbeawhitnodule_FD_89960 | JGI IMG/M metagenome (GOLD analysis project Ga0123342, IMG submission 89960) | Root nodule microbial communities of legume samples collected from Mexico - Turtle bean Mexico white nodule | ecosystem: Host-associated > Plants > Roots > Nodule | place: Mexico: Nepantla... | reverse complement strand
TTAATAACTGGCGACTTCACGAGCCCCCCGACTTCCTTCCCTTCTGCCAACCTGGCGTCTTGTCAACACGCCTATACCGTAGCTTGGTGCCACGTCATCACTTCCGACTACCAGGGCGGTACAAAAGCAAATAAGCAAACAAACAAAAATCAAAACGACTGAAAAAATAAATAGAAAAATAAAAAAAAATTCAAATAATTGAAAAAAAAGAAAATTAGAAAGATAAAATCATATTTTTACTCAATCCTCTTTTTCTAAGAATTACCCAACTTTGTCTTAAAGTCTTCATCTATAGTTGTAGATGGTCTTGCTTCGTTTGTTGAATCTGCCCTCTTAAATAATAGAACCCATCCCTAGGCCAAGATACATAAGCTGCAAACTGATCGGGAAGCATGTAGGGAGGAAGAAAACATAATCTCCAATAATGATTTTAAAACTTTATGTTTTTCTCTATATAAAATTGTTGTTTGAAATGATCATATTGTAGAGCATGGGAGCTTTGATGTTTCAAATCCATGATGAAGTTTGAAGCTGTGCTGCTTTTGGTTTGGGTTTAGATTAAAGTGTTTAGAATCTATGTAAAGATCAGTTCTTGACCCTTGCACAAAGCTTTCCCAATCTGTTTTAAAAAGAAAAGTGTTTTTCTAAGCAGAGACAAAAACAACCGGTTGAAATATCAAAATATTCGGTTGTTTGTCACTTGGCTTTTTTAAATGTTTTAAAACTGTTTTTTGACTTGGTTATGTAACTGCCTAATCAATTCTACCAGTTAAAAAGACTTTTCAACCGGTTGATTGTAACATTTCATAACATGTTTTTGAAAACCTGTTAATTTGTTTTGGATGTGATCAAAACTGCTTTGGCTCATAAATGTTGCCTAAAACGGCTAGTTTTTGAGTGATATAAATATAGCTTTTCTTTTTGAAACAAATACACAGGTTTTTACACAGTTTGAAATAAAAAAAAGTGAGATTGAGATTAGTTTTGAAAGAAGTTTTTCAAAGTTTCCAAGATTGCTGTTTAGCTTTGCATTGGTACAAGATCTGATCATAGGACTTCCTGGTTTCTGTAATCTCAGGTGTTTTCTATTCCTTTCATGATTCTTGTAATTGTACTTTCATAAACTTGTAAGTGTGTGTGAAATCCTGCAAAGTCAAAGGGTGTTCTGACTTGAGGTGTGTGGTTGCAAAGAGGGTGAATGGGTCTTGTGGTTTTCAAGGTCACCTCTTTGTGATTGTGTTGTTGTAATCTGTGAGTGATTACTAGTGGAACCCAGTGGTTGTTTTGGGAACTGGATGTAGCTCAAGGTTGTGTGAACCAATATAAAATTAGCTATGTAAATCTCTCTCTCTCTCTCTCTCTCTCTCTCTCTCTCTCTCTCTCACACACACACACACACACGCACCCACACACTCCTTATAATTGTTTGTTTTAATTCTGCTTTTGCTGATGCTATAAAGAACCCGTTAAAACGTATTTTCAATCGGTTAAAATTCTGTAAACAGTTTCTTAATCATTGTTTGATTGCTTTCCTTAATTGCTTATCTGTGATTGTTTGATAAATGTTCATTCTTATTCAATCTTTGCGAAAATCTTTGATAAACAATTCACCCCCTCTTATTTAAGCCACCAATTCTTACAATTGGCATCAAGAGCTAGGTTCTTGAAAAATATTCAAGTTCTATTTTTCTGAAAATTGTTTTACATGGCTGACAAGTTGCCTTTTGGGAAAGGTGCTTCCATAAATAGGCCACCACTGTTTTGTGGTGTAAATTACCAGTTTTGGAAAGTAAGAATGAAAATCTTTATGCATTCAACTGATAAGGGTATTTGGGAAAGAATTGAAAATGGTCCCTTTATACCTCAAGTTAAAAGAGATGAGGTTTTAATTGATAAACCTTCATCTGAATGGACTGAGGCTGAAAGCAAGAAAGCAAAGTTTTACTGGATTGCTAAAAATATAATAACCTCTGCTTTGATTTGTGATGAATTTTTCAGGGTATCACAATGTAGTTCAGCAAAGGAAATGTGGGACATTCTTAAAGTCACACATGAAGAAAAAAATGATGTTAAGAGGGCATGAAATCATGCTCTTATCCAAGAGTATGTGCTCTTTAGAATGCAGAAAGGGGAGACCACATGTGATGTGCAGAAAAGGTTCTCTCACATAATAAATCATTTGATGAGTCTTGGTATGTCTTTTGATAAAGAGGAGTTGAACATCAAGATCTTGAAGTGTCTTGATAGAACATGGCAACCAAAGGTCACTGCCATTTCAGAATCAAAAGATTTGACATCAAAGACAACTGCTTCCTTGTTTGGTAAGCTTAGAGAGCATGAGCTTGAGATGAATATGCTGGTTGTCCAAGAAAGTGAGGATAAACACAACAAATGCATTGCACTCAAATATTGCAATCATAAACAACAACAAGACTCAAGTGAGAGTGATGAAGACACCATGAGTCTGTTGTCAAGAAAGTTCTTAAAGAAGAAAAACCAAGCTTAAAAAAGGTATAACTCTAAAAAACCTAGTGATTTTAATCTTAACAAGTACACTTGCTATGGCTGTGGTGAATAGGGTCATATCAAAGCAAAATGCCCTAACAATGAAAGCAAAGATAGAGCAGATTTCAAAAATGAGAAAAGGGGAAAAGCCAAGAAGGCATATGTTGCATGAAATGACAATGAGGTATCTTCCTCTAGTTCTTCTGATGATGAAGAAGAAAACCTATCCCTTAGAGCATCTGTATCCAGTAGCATGAGTTCATCCTCTTCAATCAAAGGTAACAATTATTATCAATTTCTTGAAGCTTTTAATGAAACTCATGAAGAGGCTAACCGATTGGCTCTTTCTCACAACTGGTTGAAAGGTCTAAACAATTGGTTGGAAAATAGAGTCAAGTCACTAGAAGAAGAGTTGAGGAAAAGAAAGGACGATTTTGAAAACCTTGATTTGATTTACAAGAACTCAACTTGCAGTTATGACTAAAAGTTTTGTGAAAATTGTGAAAATCTTGGAAGAAAGATTCATTATCTTTTGAAAACCATGGATAAACTTACAACTGGAAAATCCAACTTTGAAGATGTCCTTGCATCTCAAAATTGTGTTTTTGGAAAAGTTGGTTCAGGTTTTGATCCACGAAGCAAAGGAAATGGGATTTCAAAACCTTTTTCATTTGTACGAGAAAAACAATCGGTTAAAAGGTCGATTCAACCGGTTGTTACATGCTTCTATTGCATGAAGAAAGGTCAATTGAGTTAGGTTCTGCAAGTTTCGAAAGTCTTTTGTTCTTTATACAAATATGTGTGCCTTATAAACCTTGATGTTTGAATAAAGCATGACTGTTGAAAATATGATTTTCTTAAAAAAATTTCATCAGTGCAGAAATTCAATTGATTGTTTCTATGAAACAACCGATTGTTTTCTCTCTGTCAACACTGGGCAAATATGTTTTTAATTTGTAAGCTCTGATTTTTAATTATGTTCAAACCCAATGATGTTTGTGGTCAACAATGTCTTAATTACATTTTTTAATACAAAATATCTCTGCAATAACTGCTCTTTATGAATAAGATTCCTCTTAATCTTGGAAATTAAAACTGCTTTTAAAGTTTGGGCAAATCAATGATTTTCTGTACTTTCTGTTTTGACTGACACAAACTGCTTTATGGTTCAGATTTGATTCTCTTTTCTGTTTTGAAAAAACCCATATAATTCCAACTTTGACCAAAGATTATGGCTATATAAGTGATGCAATTAGCTGTTGTTTTTCACATAAACAATCTGTTGTTTTTCTTTTTCCTCTGCTCTAAGTTTTCTCTGTAGTGTGCTAAGTTCTTCTCTGATTTGAGCTATGGCTGCAACTCCTCCATCTGCTAAAAGGATGAAAACTAGAGCTGTAAGGAGTTGTGGGAAGCTAGAAGGATGGTTCTCTGGAGAATCTGAACTCATCAACAAATACCTACATGTAACAATTAGGAAAATTGTCAATACACCCAAGCTTGTCTCCTTCACCTGGATGAAGCAACAAAATCTATCTACTGTGAGAAGCCTCCTCAAGGAGAAAAAATTAAAGAGATTTCTTGAGCTCACTGGAAACATTTATCCTGACTTGGTGAAGGTATTTTACGCTAACCTTCAATTTAATGGTGACTCACTTGTCTCTCATGTGAAAGGTGTAGACATGGTTATCACTAATGATGTGTGGACTGTTGTGAATGGGTTGAAGTTCTTTGGGGTTAGAATCAACTAAGGAAATCTAGGGATAGTTGAAGAATTCAACAAGATGCAATTCTACAAGAGTTGTCTCAAGAATCCCCTCTCCAAAGTAAGAAATTTTTCAGTTGGAGGGCTAAAGATTGATGAAAGGCTCATAGCCTTCATTGTGTCATGGATCATCACACCAAGAGGGAGTAATCACTCCACTCTCTCTGAGGAAGACATGCTGCTTATCTACCGCATTATGAATAAAGTGAAGATCAATTGGATCCACACCATCAAGGAACATATGCAAAAATTCACAAGGTTAAGTGGCTTCCACTATTCCTATGCAATTTTAATCTCTAAATTTCTACACTATTTTGAAGTGGATATTGAAGAGGAGCTAGCTGAAATTATTAAGCCCTCAAGTGAGATTAACAGTGGATCCCTAAGCAAAATGGGATTTACTAAAATTGGTGGGAGATGGGTTAGCAAAGATGGTGACCAAGCTAGCCCAAGTGGAACCAATGATGGTGATGAACTTGAAGATGCAGCAACTCAAGAGGAACCTGCTGCTGAGACTCAAGAGGTTGGTCCTAGTGATGGTTACATGGGAGAAAGGGTGACTACAATGTCTCCTTTTGAAAGGTTAACGATCAACCGCATGGACACATTTGCTGAAAATCAAAGGAATCTCCATGATTTGTGTGAGTCAAGGTTCAATCACATGAATTCACGTTTTTCAAACCTAGATGAACAAATAGAAGAGGTTTAGAATCAGCTTCTAGAGCTACAATTTGAAAGGGAGAACATTCCTTCTTTCTAAATTGTTGGTTTAAATTTTTGAACAATTTTTTTTCTTTTATGCTGTTTGTGATCCTTGCTTTTTTCTATTTGTGGAGACAAATAGAGGGAGAATTGTGTTCGGATATGTAATGTTCTTATTATTTGCACTTTTACTGCCTTTGAACATTGCTTAACACTATTATAACTGGTTTAAGTTAATTTTAAAACTGATAAAACTCTGATACAAAATTTCAACTGGTTATTCCTGCGAAATAACCAATTGTTTATCTGTGTTTGCACCTTTGTATGTTGACTGGTTTCTCACACTAATTTGGTTGATCTTCCTCTCTGGAAATCACCTAGTGGGAACTGGTTTGTGGTGCTTGTTTAATTGGAATAGATTATCCTGTATTTCTATGTTTGCTCATGAATGCAGGTTATACAGATTCTAAACAAGAACATTCCAAAGAGCATCCCAAGGATTTGTCTCCATCAAATAAGAGGAGATTGTAGAGCATGGGAGCTTTGATGTTCCAAATCCATGATGAAGCTTGAAGTTGTGTTGCTTTTGGTTTGGGTTTAGATTAGTGTGTTTAGAATCTATGTAAAGATCAGTTCTTGACCCTTGCACAAAGCTTGCCTAATCTGTTTTAAAAAGAAAAGTGTTTTTCTAAGCAAAGAGAAAAACAACCGGTTCAAATATCGAAATAATTGGTTGTTTGTCACTTGGCTTGTTTAACGGTTTTAAAACTGCTTTTTGACTTGGTTATGTAACTGCCTAACCAATTCAACCGGTTAAAGCGACTTTTCAACCGATTGATTGTAACATTTCGTAACAGCTTTTTGAAAACCTGTTAATCTGTTTTGGGTGTGATCAAAATTACTTTTCTTATAAATATTGCCTAGAACGGGTTGTTTTTGAGTGATATAAATATAACTTTTCTTTTGAAACAAATACACCAATTTTTACACAGTTTGAAATCAAACAAAGTGAGATTGAGATTAGTTTTGAAAGAAGTTTTTCAAAGTTTGCAAGATTTTTGTTTAGCTTTGCATTGGTACAAGATCTGATCACATGACTTCATGGTTTCTGTAATCTCAGGTGTTTTCTATTCCTTTCATGATTCCTGTAATTGTACTTTCATAAACTTGTAAGCGTGTGTGAAATCCTGCAAAGTCAAAGGGTGTTCTGACTTGAGGTGTGTGGTTGCAAAGAGGGTGAGTGGGTCTTGTGGTTTTCAAGGTCACCTCTTTGTGATTGTGTTGTTGTAAGTTGTGAGTGATTACTAGTGGAACCCAGTGGTTGTTCTGGGAAATGGATGTAGATCAAGGTTGAGTGAAGCAGTGTAAAATTGGCTGTGTAAATCTCTCTCTCTCACACACACACACACACACTCCTTATAACTGTTTGTTATAATTCTGCTTTTGCTGTTGCTATAAACAACCGGTTAAAACGTATTTTCAATCGGTTAAAATTCTTTAAACAGTTTCTTAATCATTGTTTGATTGCTTTCCTTAATTGCTTATCTATGATTGTTTGATAAAGGTTCATTCTTATTCAATCTTTGCGAAAATCTTTGATAAACAATTCCCCTCTCCTCTTGTTTAAGCCATCAATTCTTACACATATTACATCCCTATATAATGTAATAATGTTTGTAAAAATAGTTTGATCATTTATTGAAAACAACCGTATCAACTAAAAACAGATTTGTTAATATAACATAATTATGTTCAAAACATTTAATTGATTTTTGAAAGAACTGATTGTTTTCTTTCAATAGATTTTAAACTGGTTCTTTTATTGAAATAACTTATTAATTTCATTAACAAAAAAGACAAAATAGAAAACACATCATTTTTAAATCCTTAAAAGTCTTAAGTGTTTTCAACCGGTTGATACGATTAATCAATATGTTAAATATACTTACTGTAGTCAACAAACTTCAATATAAGTAATTTCAAATGATTAATACATGAATCAACTGGTTAAAAAATACATAGATTTAGAAAACAAAACATTTAAAGGAGATTACTTTTCAAGCAACTTGGATAATAATGTAATAGAAAGTTATGCAACAAAATCTTCCTAACAAAACACACACACACACAACTTCAAGTCTTCAAGACAAATTGGATTCATCAAAACTTCTTGTGCAACTATATAGTTATCATCTATTCAAGCAAAAACTGTTTTGGATAAGTATATATAATTATGCTTGTTCAAACAAAAGCTTATCAAACGATGCATGTACACAATTCTTGCATTTGTCAGACGTGACGTATATTAAACAACATTTGCATATGTCCAACCCTAAAACTTGCCTTTGATGGACTAGATTGGATAATTTGTGTCTGAGATGATCTAATATGCATAAAATTATGTTTTATACTTAGTTACTTAAACATAAAATAAAAAACCAAATACATGATTTGTTGAACTTGGATCTAAAATGAGGTAGGGTTTGTAAAGGGTGGGAACCCTTCATTTATAACATTAATACCAAAAGTAAAAAATTCAAGGAGTTTGGAGGAATTTAGACTAATTTATTTTGTAGGGTGTGCATATTAGGTAATGACTAAAATTATAACAAAGAGGTTAAAAAATGTTAATTGGAATAATTGATCAAAATCAAAGTACGTTTGTTTGGGTTGGGGGGAGGGGAATTTATTAGATATTGTTCTAGTGATGAAGGAGCTAATAGAAGAGGCAAAGAGAAAAGAGGTGTTTCGGTCTTTAAAGTGGATTATGAAAAGTCATATGAATTTGTTAGCTGAGAATTTAATCTTTACATGCTTGGGAGGATGGAGTTTTTATTGGGAGGATGGAGTTTAATGAAAAGAGGAGACAATGGATTAAAGAATGTGTACAATAAAGTGTAGTTTTGATTTTAGTCAATGACAACTCAATAAATGAATGGATTGATGAAGGTGGTAGTGAGAAAAAGGCTATATGCAAGGTATAGGGGGAAACAACAAAGTGGAAGTGTGTATATTAGAATTAAAAAATGATACAATCTTTTTGGAAGAACCGAAAAATCTTAATGTGGAGGTGATTAAGTGATGTGAGTTGATTTTAGGATTGCATATTTTATGAGTTACTCTTTTGTTTATGAGTTTTGAGATTAACAATTAAGGTCAGAAACCCAAAGAAGATTCCCACTAGAAACGAATTTAACCAAGTGGTTAAGTAAGTGTAAAAATGCACTATGGTGATTATGATGATGAAGGTGAGGAAATAAAAGACATGAAAAGAAACATAAGATGATGAAGAAAGACAAACATAAATGAATAAAAGTATGGAAGAATGGCGTAAGGAAAAGGAAAGAAAAAGACAAAGGTGAAGAGATTAAGATATGCTTTTGGAATAATGAATCATGCCATTTGGAGGGTGAGGAGACTCCAAGATAAGTGGTGAAGAGCCGCCACTTGAAGTGCACAAACACCTAAGATAATACTTAATTTTTAGGAGACAAAGCTCACTAAAAACTCCTGAATAGTTTCCATTCTATTTCAAATTCAAGTGTAAAAATACATGAGGCAAGACACCCTTTATATAGGAGATAACGACTTTTTGAGAGTTTTATTGATGAATTGATAGTTGTGGTTGCTTAATTTTTTTTGTTACATCATAAAAGACCATGAAGATGATTGAGGCATTTGTGTTAATTAGGAACCCAGGGTCAAATAGCCAACCTTTATCTTATTAGAATTCATTCTTTTTATATATCCCCTTTGAGCCAATAATTTTTGTTATTATTGCACCTTAACTTTTGATGATATATTTTCCTACCCTTTAGCATGTTTAAGGAAGAAGAACATAGATGCAATAAATATAGAAAAGGGAATGGTTGGTTCTAAAATATTGAAAGCTCAAAAGGTTGAAAATATGAAGAATTTATTCCTATTGATAAGAAAAAGAAAAAGAAAGAGAAAGAGAAAAAGAAAGAAAAATTCATGTTGAAAATCAAGAAAAGGTAGGAAGAAAAATGAGGAAAAGTGTGAAATCAAAAGAAAATGGTGATTAGATAACACATATATTCTATAATTGGATTGTAGGTATGTTCTTCTTCTTTAAGATGTGCATTTTCTTATCTGAAAAACCAATACTTTTTGGAAGCCCAACCTCATTACAACCCTGGAAAAGACCTCAAGATTCATGTTTCTAATATGTTTGTGATAAGAAGATGAAATGAAAAGAAACTGTGATTTGTTATGATTCAATGAAAATAGAGAAAATAGAGAGAAACATTTACCTGTGAGTATATAAGAAGAAATTCCTTGATGAATTGTCATTTATTTGTTTTGATTTGATCCTGAAAGTTGATTGTATCTATAATTTTCTATATTTAAATTTGAAAGCATGATAAGTTTCTAATTCAATCTGTTGTTTAGTGAATTAAGCTGTTTTGATATTTAAATTCAAATATATTCATTTACTTTGTTTAAGGACAATCAAGATTCTAAGTTGGGGAGCGTTGATAAGTGTCAAATTCCAGTAATATTTCATATTAAAATATAGACACTTATGAGTATTAATTGATAAAATAAGTATAAAATAACCCTTAATTTATGAATTTATACCTTTTTACATATTTTGTGATTTTATTTAAATAGGAACGATTTATTCCCAATTTTTTTTTGTTAATTTCAGGATTCTAGGAGAAATGGAGATAATTGGGCAAAAGGAAAATATACGAAGCTAAAAAGAGAAAGTTGGAATGCATCAACATTCACCAAAGTTACCCAAACACGCAAAAGAGCCATTTCACCACTAGGGAAGCTCACTCAAGCGAGCTATATCTCGCTTGAGCGAGATAGTATCAATGAAGTTGGGCTGGATAGTGTTTTACTCACTTAAGCGAGCCCATTCTCGCTTGAGTGAGAATTCACTTAAGCCCATGAAATTTAGGTTAAATAGGGGGCTTGAGGCACAACCCTAGTGCACAAGATTGAGAGAAGAACACCATTGAGTGACTTGTAACCCAATTGGGAGAATAAGGGGTGTGAGAAACATTAGAGGAGGTAGTCATCAAGGAGAAACATCCCGAATATTCTTTTCATGCTTTCCTTGCGTGTAATAGTCATCATGAGTGGCTAATTTTACCCTTTGGGATTGAGAGTAATCTGTTCAAACTCTTATGTATTGAGATGATATCTGAACATAATATTCTCTTCTTAATTGATTATTGGTATTATTGTTTTGCTTCTAATTCTTGATCTAAAATCTTAAATTTGACTGGAAAGTATTTTTAGGGTTCTAACCTAAACGATAACACTTAACATATTTGAGTGTTAGGAATAGACTTGAAATGTTAATTGTTATTAGACGTCTAATCTTAAATGATAAGTTGTTTTTATAAATATACGAGGAATCGATGTTTAGGAAGCACCTTAATAATTTTATATGCGAGGAATCAATATAAATGATTTTTATACGGGCATCAATATCAATCAAAGGGAACAATATTATCATGCTAATCAAAATACAAAAGAGTGAGAAAGATGAAAGCCAATCCCTATTTTTCCAACTTGACAAATTCTTTGACTTGTTTTCTGATTAATCATTGCCATCACAACAACTTTCAACACACTTTTATTATTTTGTTTTATATTTAGCGAATATTTTACTTATTATTCAACTATTCCTTGTGGGTTCGATATCCATCCTCAGGGACACATTATTACTTCTGAAAATGCGGTGCTATTGTCGTAAAAATTCATCATTGACTCTTACCGAAGTCTCCATGGGGGAAACGTTTGAATCACTTTGACTGACAAAGGCTCAGACGTGGAGGAATCGAGAGAAGAGGAAGACGAGGAAAGAGATGAAGAAGAAGACGAAGACTTAGAGCTAAGGTGATGTGAGTTGATTTTAGATTGGCACATTTTAAATGTTACTATTTTGTTTAAGTTTATGTGATTAACAATTTAAGGTGAGAACCCAAAGAAGATTCCCACTGGACACGAACTTAACCAAGTGGTTAAGTAAGTGTGAAGGTTCACTTCTAGAGGGCAAATAAAAAAAATACAATATGGTGATTATGACGATGAAGGTAAATTGCGGAAATGGAAAGAACATAAGATGAAGAAAGACAAGTGATAACCAAAATTAAAAGACAAACATGCTATCATAAAGAGGAATGGAATGGATGGCGCAAAAAGAAGATAAAAAGAGGAAGGGATGAAGAAAGCTTATGGAAGAAGAAGGGATGTCACACCACTTGGAGAAGGAGGTACTCCAAGATGAGTGGTGAAAGAGCCGCCACTTGAAGTGCTCACACACTCAAGATAAGACCCACTATAAGAACTCACAAGTCTCACAAAAACACTCATGCAGAGTTTCTTTACTATATTCAAATTCAATGTGTCAATACATGAGACAAGACACCCTATTTATAGGGAAGGGGTACCTTGGTGGGAAAGCAAGAGAGGAGAGAGGAGAAGGGAGAGGGATGGGCGGTAGGGTTTGACTAAGGTCAATGTCGCCCCTACTAACCTAGTTTCTAGAAGGTAGGTCAACCTTCCTAAACCTAGGTGCATTGTCTTGCAAAAATGGGTTTGACACAAGCTCAATTTGTTAAGTACACTCCCATTTGTGCTATGTGAACCTAATCTATTGAAATTACAAATAAAGGAACTAGCTGGTACTCAGCTCCCATCACACGGGGTCTACTCCTGTTGATCCTCTGAGGAATGATAGGCTCTGAGGCAGTGGCTAGTGGATGGTCTTAACCTAGCCCTAAATCCTGTGTCATGCTCTAGGTCATCCTTATGGAAGGTTGGGCTTGGTCAAGAAATGCTTTATCTCTCAGGTCTGCATCATAAGGGAAAACATGACTAACCTCTCGGAACGAATGAGAAACACCTTGCCTGAATTATTGGGGTTCGGAAGTCAGAGCAAAGGAGTAGTGAGACGGAACAGTGAGGGACCACTATTTATAGCCTTCGAGGAGAGAGGAAGAGCGAATGTCTCTTTCATCTCAACCGTTAGATCTCTCTTGATCTAATAGCTCACATCAAAAGGTGCAAAAAAACCCTAGGTAATCATTACACGTCACGTCACGCATTCGGTGCCGCCAACGTGACATCTCGCCTCGGAAAGCTCAACCGTCACAAAGACTCTTTGGATTCAATGTCCTCGAGCCTAGGGGGCAAGTGTACCGGGATTCGAAGCCCAGTACCCAGTCAAGACCTACCGAAACCATTACACCCAATCAGAGGATTAACGAGACTAATCAAAGATCAAACATTAAGTAGCACATTCTTATTCATAAATTAAATCCTTAATTGGGCCCAATAACAAAGGACCCATGATAATTATATAAAATTGACACAAATTCCAAGAATCAGGTACGTCATCATCTAGTACTAATTACACTGAGTGTCGAAGTCTTACTTGAGCGTCAAAATGTCTTTTGCAGGTACCATCTGAGTTCGGAGTTCATGTAGGCAAGGAGTGGAGAAGTGAGAGGTGCAGAAGTTCATTTGAGAGGAAGAAGGAAAGAGTAGAACGATCGATCGAGAAGGAGGATAATTATTCTCTTAATTCCAACTTCGTTCGATAATAGATAAGTAAATTACTAAATAGGACATTTTTATACTCTTTTATTAACAACAAATTTTCTATACTCTCTTTCACGAATTAAGTTGTTACCAATTGAGAAATATTTTCTAAAATAATATAAATTTATGAATGAAATTAAAAATGTAAATAACTTTTAGTATATGTATATGGATATAATTTTGTTTGGGATGCCGCCGCCCCCTGGATGACAACAATCTTTTTCGTGTGGTTAGATGTCGTTGAACTTATGTGTTGACTATTTTGTATCGAGTTATGGAATTTAATTTTTAGTAATATAAACACAGCTGTCATTTTTTTTATTTATTTAACATCTTAATATATTATAATTAACATTACAAAAATATCTTAATATATAATAATTTAAAAAAGCTTGCTTATGGGACTAAGGAAACAAGAAAGAAACCGCAGATGTCTTTGTCCAGAAACCAAAACCAAAAACTTGTGAGTTCAAAATGGTAGTAACAATTTGACCTCCGTCAGCATAAAAAAACACACCAAACCCTGTTTGTTTCTGAACTTTGAAAATGACTTCAAAATCAATCTTTTATTTTAGTTTTACTATGCATCTATTCTAAACGTGCTTTTGGACCACCGCAAGCCAGGGTTGACTAGTAAAACTTGCAATTATAAAAGTCCAATGGTCACAAAATCAAATGTTTCAAGTTTGTGTCTGCACCTGAAAATGGATAAGCAAGGAGTTCTCCTTTCTCTCCTAATTTTCATCTTCACTGTTTCTATAGCTGGTGCTGCATCTACCACATGTCCCATGGATCTCAGCTATGTTGAGACCTTTCCATGGGATACTTCATCCTGCAGAGACCCTGTTGATAAGGAGCACTGTTGCCAAGCTCTGCTCAGTGTAATTGGCCTGGGGATGTCCCAACACCTCAAAGACACTTCCTTGTTTCAACTTCCTGATGAAAACACTTCCTCCCTTTGCTTATCCAATTTCCAGGCCAAACTCTCAGCCTTGTCAATTAACTCCTCTTTGGTCCCTCATTGTTTTCCTAGAGCTTCCGAGTTTGTTACTAACACTTCAACTTGTGCAGGAATTATAACTATCGATGATTGGAAGCAAAAAGTGGGCATGATTAGCCCTTTAGACACTTCTTGTAATGGGGACCTGAGTGATCAAACTCGTTGCAGCATTTGTACTGATGCTGGCCTCAAAGTGACTTCCCAACTCAATAGTTTGGACCCAAATGCCACAAAGTGCTTTTACTTCACAGTTTTGTATGCCTCAGCTATAGTTAACCAGTTTGGTCCAACAAATTTGGGCACAGCTGGTTGCGTACTAGGCATGCCGCTGTCTGTAAAAGGGTCATCGAATAAAAAAGAAGTGCTGAAAATTGTTTTTGGGTTGGTGGGTGCTGTTACTGGTGTTGTGCTGGGGTTTGTGTTGATTGTGATATACAGGAAGTGGGATAAGAGAAGGAAGGAAGATAGGTATCACAGGTCGGTTGAAAACGGTGTGAGGAACAGTGTTTTGCCTAATACGGGTGCCAAATGGTTTCACATATCGGAGCTTGAGCGAGCGACTAATAAATTTTCTCAGAGGAATATGCTTGGTCAAGGTGGTGATGGGGTTGTGTACAAAGGGACTCTTTCAGACGGCACTGTGGTTGCGGTGAAGGAAATTTTTGATTTGGAGACGAAAGGGGATGAAGATTTCTGCTATGAAGTGGAGATCATAAGCAAAATAAAGCACAGGAATCTTCTTGCTCTTCGGGGTTGTTGCATTTCTAGTGATAGTTTGAAAGGTAAGAGGAGGTTTCTGGTTTATGATTTCATGTCTAATGGAAGCCTGAGTTACCAATTGTCAGTTGCTGGGGCTAATAGGCTAACATGGCCACAAAGGAAGAACATAATCCTTGATGTGGCTAAGGGGCTTGCTTATTTGCATTATGAGATCAAACCCCCAATTTATCACCGTGACATAAAGGCTACCAACATACTTTTGGATTCAAAAATGAAAGCCAAAGTTTCAGATTTCGGGTTGGCCAAGCAAGGGAATGATGGCCAGTCTCATCTCACTACAAGGGTTGCTGGCACATATGGTTATTTGGCACCAGAGTATGCTCTTTATGGGCAACTAACAGAGAAGAGTGATGTGTACAGTTTTGGCATTGTGATTCTTGAGATGATGAGTGGAAGAAAAGTGCTTGATACCATGAATTCATCGGTTGTCTTAATCACGGATTGGGCATGGACACTGGCAAAATCAGGGAACACACAGGACATTTTTGATCAGTCAATAAGAGAAGAGGGGCCAGAGAAGATCATGGAAAGGTTTGTTCTTGTGGGAATTCTGTGTGCTCATGCAATGGTGGCTTTAAGGCCTACTATTGCTGAGGCCCTTAAGATGTTAGAGGGTGACATTGACATACCCCAATTACCTGACAGACCAGTACCACTGGGCCATGAGACCTTCCAATCTTCTTTGTTGCATGGTTTGCAAAGTAGTGGAAGATCATCCGCATACTTTTCATCATACCTTGCATCTTATTCAACAAATACTAGAACAACATAGATTACAAGTCTAGAGTAGTTTGCTTGTGGTGAAGAAAGTGATCAGAATTATGTATCAGTCAGCAATTCACAGCCACCACTTGGCATTTGAAGCTTCAATTTGACCTTCAAACTTGTGCCGTATTCTTTTTTCATTTTGTATACTATGTTATTTGGTTTATTCATTTGTACAGCGTCTTCTTTTTCTATAGTCTAATGCTTTGAAAGCAAGGAACCCTCTTTGTACTGTTCATCCTTTTCTCTTTCTTATATTTTTATACAAAACATGTCAAAGTTTTTTTCTTGTTCCCACCACCCCTTTGTATATACAAAAAGTTATTCATGCTTTCTGGTGGTTAACCAATTCAATAATTATGTCCAGCTAAGATTCGAATTCCAAATCATTAACGTTATTAGTAAAGGACAAGTATACCAATTGTTTATTTCGTCAAACAAAAAGGAACTAATCTATACAAAATATGAATTGAGTTTGAAGCTTTGGAAAGAACATAATATTTATATTTAATGTATGGTAATTTAATTATGATATATATCAAAAAAATATATGATAAGAAAAAAAGAGAGAATAAGGAAATGAAAGAAAAATACGAGTTATTATTTTAATTGGTTTGCTATTATTTAATAAAAGAAAGTAGAGGAATTTGTCAAAGCTAGATGTTCTTATTTAATGATTTTATCTCAATTGTTTACACACTTTACACTTTAGGATATTCTTAATTTTAATGATAATAAATGATGTCTGGGTCTATAGTAAATGATGCCTAGGTTGTGGTGAACTTATGTTCAAAATGAAAATTTACAAGTTTTTTTCTCTCGAATATTCAAATTATAGTATGAGTGGCGGATCATGATGAATAATTTTGTGACAGTTAAAACAATTAATATACTTAAAATTTATATATATATATATATTTAATATATAATTATAAAAATATCACACATATATTTAAAGGATTGTTCTTCATTCCTTCAAATTCTTGAGTTTGTTAATAATTGAATCACAACTAAAATTTTCAGTTATTTCCATGTTTCTATGGTTATAAATAAAATAATATTTTTTTTTAAAATCTTCTATAATATCTCTTGTAATAAATTCAATTATTATGTGCTTAGTTAATAAAAATCCAATTCTCATATCTAAAGAGGATTGAAAAAAATATTATATTAAAGAGGATTTAAAAAAAATATTTGGGATGAAATCTAGATCCGAAATCCATGAAGAAAAGAGACCTTTAAATAAAGTCTCAAATCCATGAAGAAAAAAAACCTTTAAATAAAGTCTCTCTGGAAGAAAGAAGGACATAACAAACTCTAGACTTAGTTTTATTTTCTTTTGAATATTTTTCTTATTTTTTGTCTTTTTCATAGCAGACTAAACATTTCTAGTTAAATCCTTTGTAATTTCTCAATGAATTATGAGGTTTCTATTTAGTAAAATTTTGTTCTTAAATTTTTTGTCGAAGATTTTACTAGAGGGTCTAATCTTTTTGAATTCTAGTTTCTGTTAAGGAATTGTGATGGCAGAGGCCCAAGCCCATGACAGAAGAAGTCCAAGACCAAGTCCAATTACAAGTTCAAGAGGTGCCAAAGAAAGAAACCAAGTCACACTTCCCTTGTGATTAGAAAATTGGCTCCACTCATTTGAATTTCCCTCCACTTTCATTTGAATTTCCAGCCCTCTAAACACTATAAATAAGAGGGCTTGGCTCATGTAATGGAAGATTATTCTAGAGCAAATTGCTGCCAAAATTGTGCCAATTTTGCTCCTTGTCTCTTACCTCTCTAGGATAGACATTTTAATCTTCATTCTTCATCTTTGCCAAGTGAGATGGCCTCACCACTCACTCTCCACACCTAACATGCACCTTCAAGGAGTCCACAACTCTACGTGAGTTCCT
>Ga0123342_1006068_pt1 | contig 17003 bp, 12 predicted proteins | sample Turbeawhitnodule_FD_89960 | JGI IMG/M metagenome (GOLD analysis project Ga0123342, IMG submission 89960) | Root nodule microbial communities of legume samples collected from Mexico - Turtle bean Mexico white nodule | ecosystem: Host-associated > Plants > Roots > Nodule | place: Mexico: Nepantla... | reverse complement strand
GAGGGGATCAAGATCAGCATTCTTAGTGTTGGTGTGTTGACCAAGAGAAGTGTGTGTCTTGAGGGGATCAAGGCCACTTTCTTGGTTGTGTTGTAAGTGATCTAGGTTTGATTGCTTAGTGGATTTCCTCAGTGGTTTCTGAGAAGACTGGATGTAGCTCTGGGTTTAGAGTGAACCAGTATAAACATATGTGTGCATTCTCTCTATCCTTAATCTCTTTAAAATTCAATTTTAATATTTGCAAACTGGTATAAACAACCGATTGTTTCTACGAAACAACCGATTGTTTTTCTGGTGTTGTTGTTTTTGCTTTGTGTTTTGGCAAACTGAATTTCTTATCATTTGTTTCTTGAAGTAATTTCATTCTTGGCTTAAAAGTTTGCGAAAACCTTCTTTAAACCATTCACCCCCCTCTAGTTTAAAGTCATCCATTCTAACAAGGGACTGAAAAGTTCAAGTTCCTAAGTATAACACAAAATAATAACTATCTTACAACTTCACTAAAGATGTTTCTCATGAAAACCAAACATGTGTACAATAATTAAATAAAAAGATGAGATGATCCAAAATAACAGTTCTTTAATAGATGTTTATACCCATTAAACAATAATACCATTAGACGAACTTGAACCACTAAACGATCAACCAATGATGATTTAGGAAAATTTGAATTTAAATTTTATCTAACTGATTTTCAAAATATGGTTAGCGGTTTGACTACCATTTTAATTTAAATTGGATTAATGAATTGAAAACTATTGTCTTGGGGATTTGGTGGAAACATCAGAGACCACGGAGTGAGGCGACGCAATGGTGGCAGTGGCGAGCGGGTCTGGGAGGGAATGGTGCGAAAAGAGAGTGCGCTAGTGATGTCGTCGAGGCGGAAGACGCATTCGGAGACCATGAGAAGGTCTTTCATGGTGATTGAGGAGACCTTTTGGAGTTGTACAGGGGAGAGTCCGTCGTTGGAGACTGGCTTAACCGCTAACTGGGGATCAGTGTGGTGTACCATAGGAGGCACATATTATAAGAAAATTGTATATAAGAAGATGGTAAGCAAAAATTATAAGAAAATGGTATATAAGAAGATGGTAAGAAAAATTGATATTTCTTATTCTCTTGTGTATTTACATTACTCCATGTATAGGAAATATATACAAGTGTATGGAGACTTTCTCTCCAAATTACAAGCTAATTATGTGGTGATCCACTAATCATGGAATTCTATCATTATTAAATTAATTGCATATAATTGCGTATAATTTGATAATCATCATTTCCTTAATACTCCCCCTCAAGTTGGTAGGTGAAGATCATGAACCCCCAACTTGTGTCGCAATGTCAAAAAATGTTCCTTGTCCAGTGCCTTCGTAAAAATATCTACGAGCTGGTACGGTGTCAGTACATATGAAGGACTGATTATTCTGGCTTGTAATTTTTCAAGCATAATGTGGCAGTCTATCTCAATGTGTTTTGTGCGTTCATGAAATACTGGGTTTGTTGTTATATGCAATGTTGTCTGATTGGCACAGAAAAGTCGAGCTAGCAAGTTACATGGCACATTTAAGTCTTGCAACAAATATCACAACCAAACTATCTTCAAACATGTATTGGCCATCGATATTCTGCTTCCGCAGATGATCTTGATACGTTTGTCTATTTTTTGGACTTCCATGAGATTATAGAAGAACCAAGAAAAATGCAATACCTAGATATTGATCTCCAAGTTATCTGACAACCTCCCCAGTCTGAGTTGCAATAAGTTGTCAATGTCAAATTGTTCTCGGATAGCAATAGTAATCCTTGTTCGGTGATCCTTTAATGTACTTCAGGACTCGAATTGTGGCATCTCAATGAGGTTTCTGTAGAGCCTATATATATTAACTTAGGGTCCGAACCAAAAACACTATGTCAAACTAAGTAACTGTGAGGTATATCAGTCGTCCCACAAGTCGCCTGTATTTGACTGGATCCTTTAATAACTCACCATCGTCTGGTGTGAGTTTTAGGTATTACTCCATTGGAAATTTGTCTGGACGAACACCTGTGAATCCCGTATATCAAGCGCATATTTTCTTTGTGACATGTAAATACCAGCTTTGAATGTGACAAGTAGGAGAAGATGGTGGATCAAGTGAATGTTGGATAGGAATGAGTAAGTCAATGTCAATAGCGGACAAAATATCTTGTAATGGAGGTGAGGATTGCGTCTGAGACAATTGGTAAAATGGGAAAACACTTTCATGGAAGGTGACATCCCGACTTGTAAAAAAAGTGTTTGCATCTATATCAAATAATTTGTATCATTTTTTATTGAGAGGATAACCAATAAAGATGCATTATCGAGCGCGCGGATCAAATTTTTGCTTAGGTGAAACATGCATAACTGAGGCAACCAAAAGTTTTTAGGTGAGAAAGTTTTTAGGTGAGAAAGTGAAGGTGAGCGATTATATAGCTCAAAAGGTGATTTATTTTTTAGTAAAGGTGATGGCAAGCGATTAATGATACATGTTACCGTTAAAACACATTTCCTCCAAAATTCTAATGGTAAATGGAATTGAAATAGGAGGGTCCGTGCTATGTTTAAAATGTGTCTATGTTTGCGTTCTATTTCTCCATTTTGTTGAGGAGTGTAGACACAAGTGCGTTGACATTCAATACCTTTTTTGAGAAAAAAAATACGCATTGAAATAAATTTCAATCTGTTGTCAACGCGGATGGTTTTAATAGATATCTGAAATTGATTTTGTGCAAATGTAATGAATGATTCTAAGATATGTTGGGTTTTATACTTGTGATTCATAAGAAATAGCCAAGTACATCTAGTATAATCATCGACTATAGTGAGAAAAAAAATGTTTTCAAAATGAGTTGGGGTTTTATGAGGACCCAAATGTCACAATGTAATAGATTAAATAGAGGATGAGATTTTATTGTGCTTAAAGGAAATGATAGTCTTGTCCGTTTAGCTTTGTGACAAATTCTAATGGGAATGAGATTTTTACTGTTAGGTAGTAATGAGGATGCAAGTTGTAGACGCGCCGGGGAAGGAGGTTCGAGACGCTTATGCCATAAATCAGGGTCGATCGAAATTTGATATGTGTGGGTTTGGTTTATAAGAGAGAATATGTAGTATAAGTCTGCGTGTTGTTTACCGAGTCAATCATATCCGTAGCCAAGTCCTGTAAAACGCAATCATGTGAAAAAAAAAACGATATACCATGAGATTTAAATTAAAAGAAGGAACCTAAAAAATGATATTGTCATTGAATTTAATTGTGCCCATGGATGAGATGAGCGCAATTGAGCCTATGGGCAAATTAGCATTTGAAATAAATAAACCTTAAGCTTGTACATGATCTCTTATTTAAGAGATAAAAATAGAGGTTTTCAGAGCACTAAGATCAATACTCCTTAGCATATAAGTTATATAAGAAGATAGTAAGAAAATTGTATGTAAAAAAGATGGGAAAAAAATTGAGATTTCTTATTTACATCACTCGATGCATAGGAAATATAAAGTCCATAGAGACTTTCCAAAGTTAATTATGTGGTGATGTAGAATTCTATCATTATTAAATTAATTACATATCATTATATATAATTATATATAATTACAATTACACATAATAATAATTTGATAATCATTATTTTCTTAATACAATATAAGGGATGAAAACGAGCAAGGCAACAGAGTTCAGCATCTCCAAGCGTGTGAGATCACATTATAAACCAAACATTTAATAATTTAGCTTTGGAGAGAGAAGTGAAGTATGGTAATAGAAAAGAGGAGAAGGAAAGGGGTTTTGGCTGTTTGCATTTGTCTATTTGGTGTTTTGATTGATGAGGATGGCAACCACCTGCGATTGCTGCACCCAGGGATCCATGGCGACTACAAGGACAAAAATGATGAAGATGATGAGAGACGCGCCTCCATTCCCTCCCCAATTTTAGGCCACTGCATTCTGCACCCCATGAAAATATACATTCTAAATTGTATATTTTGGTATCTATTTCCAAATCAAGAAAATAATGTACTAATATTATATTTTCAAACATTGCCAAATATATTTTCAAATTCAAAAATATATTTTGAAAGTATATTCTATAAAATGTAATTTGAAATATAATATATAATTCAAAATATATTGATACAGAAGGTTTATTTTAGATCTAAACATATATTTTCAAATATATTAATACATTCTAAATTATATATTTCTAGATTAAAATATATTTTAAAATACATACTTATGAAAGGAAAAATTCATCTATACAAGGGAGGTACAAAATGCTCCCTTAAATGGGCGTATCCGTGTCGGACATACGTATCAGTGTCGACATTCGTAGGACACTTATCGGTGGAGTGTCCAATTCAAAAAATATTTGTTGGATTTTTGAAAATTCTAACACCATTCTACAACAATTTTAAAAGGTATAAATATAATAATTTTTTAAAAACTCAAATTTATTATATAAATTTTTATTATGATTATAAAAATAAGGAACAAAATCTTTTGATTCAGTCATGAAACATATCTTCATGCTTCCAAAAGAATCTGAAACATACTTTTGCACATAAATATTTATTTTCAATTCAAAATTATATAATAAATAAATCTGTGTCCCGTGTCCTACATTTTAGAGATTATATATATCTCCGTGTCCATATCCGTACTACATAGCTGTTAACGCATTATGGTAAAATTAATCTAAAGGGCTAGCCTAAAGAAAGTGAGAAAAAGCAAGAAAAAAAAGAAGAGAAGAGTATTTTATTATTATTATTTTTTAAAAAATTAAAAACCTTGAAAACCCAGAAATATATATTTTTAAATTTTGAATCTTTGTCAAATAAAATATTTTTTATCAACAGATTTTTTTTCCTATTTTTCCAATCTTCTTATCTCTTTTCATTTACTTTTCAATATTTTTAAAAGAAAAAATACTTTCATTATTTATTTATTTTTTCTAAATAATGCTATTTTGTTCAGTTAAATTTTTTAGAAACAAACTTTAATTATTCACACAAGATTGGGTGTTGACAATATCCTTTCTTTCTTTACTCACTCTATTTGCTATTGTGACAATCTCGCAGAAAAGGGTTATTTACATTACACTAATAAAAAGAAAGAAGGATCTTTGTCTCATAAAAGTTTAAAACAATTCTCTTGTGTTTATATTTTAAAAATAAGCAACGCAAAAGATACCTGTAAAAAATAATTTTCTTCTGCATTTATTCAAGTGGTGAAATGAAGTTTATCAGAATCTAAAGTCGAAGTTTAAACAGATAAAAAGGGTGTAAAAATATGGGCCAATGATGTTTTTGTGTAAATGCACTAGAGGCCAAAACTCCTTTTTGTATCGATGAAGTATGAATGATGAGTATCCAAGCTAAACAAATGTTCATATCTATTGATCCACCTTATAGATACTTTTAACAGAAGATACAGGGGGTTGTTAATCAAGAGATTGTGTTTTATTTACGATATACAGAAATGAGATGATACACATCTACTCACACAACTGTATCAAAATGGTCGTATTGTCCAAAGATCACGATGAGCACTTGTTTCTCCCTTGGCCATTGTTTCAATATCCATCTCCAGCGTATAGGTCATCTTCTAAGCCAACTGGCATCGAGCATGCCCCACCTTCCATGGCTCCAAACGTCAAGGTTTAATTGAAGGCAATGGCCTTACCTATTTGACTGATTAAAGAAATAAATTTTCATTTAAATGGACAGAAGTTCAAGCAAGAGCTAAGATTTAACATGCTGACTACTACACAATAAAACTATAACCAAGCCAAGACTTGTTGTCTCTCCAAGGAAACAAATAAATAGTGACTAAATGAAATCATACAGGGATTTCATAATGTATCTGTGACCACTGACAGAATCAAGTTAACACTAAATTAAATCAATATCATGCAAAAATAAGGCATTCCAAAAAAGGAATGAAGAAAATTGAGATCGCTAACATAAACACTATAGATTCAATCTATAATGTTTAGGGTTTAGGGTATAGGATTCAATCTAATACATCATCATTTTCAAATTCTTAGAATACATCCAAGTATATATTCTATAAGCCTACTCGCCTCTTCAAACCACCTAACAATGAGACTGGGGCTTGATAATACGTACTTAAACAGACTAGTGAAATTAAATCATAAAGATAATCCATGACGACTCAAATAAGAAAGCTAAGAACAACAAAAGAATTCCAATCTATTTTACCTTGCCACTTACCCTATTCCATGCATCATTTCCATGTGCATATCCTGGATCAACGACAACATATTGAGGTGGAGCATTCTTCAAGAGTGGCACCCTGTCAGGAGCATATTCATCATCACTGTCATAATATTGATGTGGTCCTAGTGCTTTGAGTATCATTGCCAATAATAAAGAGAGTCCCTGTTTTTTAACAACACAGGCAGCCATCCGTCAATGCATCATTCATTAACCAAATTCCAAAAGTAACACTATCTTCAGGTTTTGGAACCAGAAGCAGTAGCAAGTAGAAATATGTAAAAAAGTGCAACAAGAAATATGGACTAGCTGACTACGTAGTTTACTGACAGAACAAAATGGATTAGATAGAGAATACAAATTGTACCAGTTGGCAGTTGTTTTACATGCTAATTATATACCTAGAACGACAGTTTAGATCTAATCAACAACAGAGTATTACTTACATCCCTTTATATTAAAATATGCATCAAAATTATCAATAAAGGAACCAAAGAGATAAATATAAAAGGGACAATATAACAGGAAGCAATTAGAAACAAATGATGAAAGCTGATATTTTCATTTTCCATCTTTTCATAAAAGATTAAAGCTGATATTGACTTTGACAGTGTGAAAGAGATGTGTCCAAAAGAAGAAAGTTGCTGCTGTGTAGTGCTTATCATGTTAGTGTTACACACTATAGTTCCCCAAACTTGCTCTGGGAAAGCAATAATACTTTTTTTAAAATTCAGTATATTGTAATCATTGGAGACTTAGTATGCTTTACTTGCAGAAGAGAAGGAAGAAGCTACTTAGATAACCTTGAAAACCTGAATACAAAGTTCCCTTAAATTAAAAACAATGTGTTTAAAACTTGTAATCATCTTGGAAATGGGAATTCAATAGGAAATTTTGGAAATAGGTAAATAATATGCTTCAACAATAATTGTGCCATAAATTGTTACACCATGTCACAGAGAAGAGGGAGATTTACCTGTACAGAAACAAGAAACAGGCCTACCCATTTGCACATCTCGTAATTTGACCTGATAAAATTCTTGAACTTATCAAAACTCCCTGAGGGGTCCATCGGGAAGTCCTGATAACAATTTCCATGTTTAAAAGGATCAGATTTAATACGTCATAGGAAGAGAAGACTTTAAAATATAAAATCATTGAATAAACAAAAAAATTACTGATTTTATTTTTTATATATATAACAATACCTTCTCCCAGTCCTGATTCACAAATACATCAACAGTTATTGCAGCCTCCAGCATGAGAAGCAAAACCACAAACACCATATACTGTAAGTAGTCAAGGTCAACATTGCCTTAATGACTTAATGACCAAATAATGAGATGGTTTTGCTATTTAACACAATGCTAAAGCTGGTTAGCCTGTTTGGAAGCTCAATTAAGTGCATAAAACTAAAAGTTTAAGCACTGAAATAATAGTGGTGTTTGTTTAACACTTACAAAAAGTGCAATGATAATAATTCAGTAGAGAAAATCAATGACTACATTGAACGGTGAACATTTCCATATTTAAATTATTTAATTATTATAATTATCTTAAATATTGTATTATATAGTTTATAGAATATTTTTTTCTAACATACATTAGCAATTAAAAGAATAGCAGAGAATCTGGACTCCAATTAAAATTGTATGTCTGTACATAAAGTTAAAATTTTCAGCAGTGAAAATTAATTATTTGAATTGCTAGCTAGCTACCTTAAGCATAACTTTCTTATTTTATTAAATTATAACATGAGTTCCTTACTATGCATTTAGCACTTAAAATTAAAAATTCCTGATTTAGATGTTGAGAAATTGCTTAAAAAATATCGTAAGAGTAATCTTATGATACCTTTATATTTTTGTTTATTTATGGTATGATACAATATCTACAATTTTTCATATATATGTTCTTTGTATTCCCATACTACTTGCAACCTAATTTTAAGAAATGTCACATCCATGTGTAGCATCAGAGCAGTATTTGATACTAGTGCATGTGTGTATTCATCACACAGATTGAAATATAATGGTAAAAGAAAAGGATACCAAATACAGGGAACAGCCATTGGCAGTTTCAGCGGCAACATGACCTAAACAAGTTACTACGCAGAACGCAGCTCCAAGGCCAAGAAACGTGTAAATGAACCTGATTTCAGAAAGAAAAACAAAACAATGTATTCACAGTCTATCCATACAGATCAGAAAACTTAATAATGTAAAAAGGAATTAAACTACCAGGAAATACTGTATGTTTGAACACAATTATTCCATAAAAGTTGACAAAAATAAGCAATCAGCTTGATAAAATCCCCTCCCCCCAGCAATAAAAAAACCCATTAGTATCATAAAATCAAATGATAATTTATAATATTTTATTTCATTATTAAAAATATTCAAATCCATCTTCACGGGTCAATCGAAGTCCAAATTTCCTCATTCATCATCAAGAGGAAAAATAGAAAAACATAAAAGGAGGGGAAAATGAGAATTTTACCATGGAGGTGGGTAATCAGAATCATGATCAAAGGGAAGGTCACCCATCTTCCTCTGCCAAACCCTAATCATCCAAGCGGAGTATAGAATCATGGCCAGCCCGGCCATCCCAATCACCGAGTTCACCAGCTTCAATATGGATTGAATGCAGCTTCTCAACACCCTCACCATTTTCTTTATGATTTCTAATTCGTGGAAAATTGAGTAAGGTATGAACAATTTAACCCCCTGAATCTAATGAGAGCAGAATTGAAAATGGAACTAGAGTGCAAAGAAACCCTAGATCGAAATCTAGGGCTCGAACGCGTAACGGATTAGAACAGAGCAATGAGGTTATGAGTTATTCCTTCTGATTATTTTATGGCTGAGTTTTTCAGGTTATTATGACATCATCTTATAGTTTTAACATTATTAACGCATTTCTTTAAAATGTAACACATAAGTTGCTGTGGTGTAGTGGTTATCACGTTAGTCTTACACACTAAAGGTCCCCAGTTCGATCCTGGGCAGCAACAAACTTTTTATGTAAGTCTTAACAAAGACTCACTATGTGTTTATGTAAGGCTTAAATAAGACTGAGATAATTTGTGTCTAAAAATGTTTCACCCAATAATAAAGACTAAATATGTTATTTGGTTTCTTTCAAAATTATTCCGAATACTTCCTCTTTTGAGATCATCAATCTTTCTATAGTTTCTTCTTCAGACATTTGATGTTACCTGTCATTGACAAAGCATGTTCCAGTAGGACAGACAATTGCATAGCATAGACATTCATTTTCTGGTTGGAATACAAAAGTAAAACCTCTTTATTGAATTCTTGTCTTTCATAAGTGCTTAGAAATCACTGTTACACATTTTGTTCTTTTAATTAAATCACTAAGATAGTTGAACTGTGTGAATTGTAGATGGTACATTAAATATTTATTCAATTTCTCCTTTAACTTGAATCAAGGTTCAGGTACATTCTATAAGCATTTCTATCTGAGGAGTAGTAGCCTTGAATCAGAGTGTCAACTTGGAAACCATGTTTCTTGTAAAGATTCACTGCAGGAGTCCTCAAGGGATCGACGTGAAGCATTATGCGCGAAACTTTTCTTGTCCTGCATTTCTCAATTGCTGCTTTCAACAGAGTCTCTCCGTGGCCTTGTCCCCTCCATTGCTCCTTCACTAATAACACCAAAATATGTCCCCATATTGTCAAAGCACTACTTCGGTTTAAGATTCAGCAATACTTATTCAAAATAAAAGACTACATTTTGAACCAAAAAGAAAATAACAAATAGCTTAGGCTGATTTTTTTCGGGGGGAAAAGCTAAAAAACATTATATTAAACATTTTTCATGAAGTTACTACTACCCAGTTTTTTTAGGTTACTACTATAGTTTATTACACTAGTTATTCAATTCGTGCATTTCAGCCTGATTTTCAAAACACTTTTCACTAGCTGAGGGTGACATAGAAGACCACAATAGTGTTTTATTCGTAAGTAGTAGAAAGGGCACAGATTATTTAGTTGAGAAATTTCATCAAACAAGTTATGGGCATGACATGAATTCTTAACGACAACACGAGAACTAACACTGGAAAGAACAATTTCAGTTTTGAATGCAACCATGATTTCATGATTTAGATGTAAGCGAGAAACGTAGTGAGGTTGGAACCTGCGAGCTTGGTGATGGAGGCGTACAAGGAAGAAGGCCAAGAATACATGACGTAGCCTGCAAGCTCGCAATCCACGTGAAGATAAAGCAATCCACTGTTCTTCTTTTTCAGTTCATCGTGAAAGAATGAAGCTAGTGATTCGTGTTTTGGAAAGATCTTTCTTTCCAATTTCACTATCTCTTCCACTGTCTTGGCACAGTTTCTATTGAGCTCAAGAATCGCCACATTCGCCATTATTGGTAGCACAAAAAGGAACTTGAGACTTGTAATATGAAGCTCGGACACGGTTGTTGATCTCCGTTTCTGCGCGTGGGACGCGTATCGGACACGGAAAACACACTTAAGTCAGTGCGGAGAAGGGAGAAGGGAGAAGATGAAGGGTGGAAAGGAAGACGGTGAAGGCAGAAGAACCAATAAGAAGAAGATGAAGGACTGCACATAAATTTTTTTAAAAGAGGAAAATTGGAAAATGCATTTATTTATTTATTACTGACGGTATCTTTCCATGCATTTTTTATTATTACTTTACTTTCACACATTGTGGGTGATTTCTATTTTAAATTTAATATTTTTTTAATTTAAATTTAAATACAATTTATTATATAATTATATAATATTCTGTGTATTTTTATAATTTAAATATTATATTTTTTTTTACTTTACTTTTAAATATCAAACATAAAATTATTTTTTATAATTTAAATTAATTTTAAATAATAACATTTTATTAAAGATTAATATTTTAAAATGAGATTAAACTTTAACTTAAAAAAATAAAATATTTTAAATCACAATAATATTTTAAATAACTTTAAATAAATATTACTAGTTATTAACTACTATTTATTAATAAATATTTATATTATTATATAAATATAATCAATTACTGATTGATTATTTAAATATAACCATTTAATATAAATATTTATGATTTTATAAATATAATCATTTAATAATAAATATTTTTTATTATAGATATAATTATTTAATGATAAATATTTTTATGATTACGTAAATATAACCACTTAAAGATAAATATTTGTATGATTATGTAAATATAACCAGTTAATGATAAATATTTTGATAATTATGATAAAAATTATGATTATGTAAAGATAAATACTTAATGATAAATATTTGTGGTTATATAAATATAACCACTTAATTATGATTATGTAAACATTTATGGTTATGTAAATATAACAACTTAATGATAAATACAAGTCTATAAATATAATATTGAAGGAGTATTTCTGACTTAATTAATACTCAATACATATATACTTGTTCTTGTCGGTTGACTCAGTTATTGTTTGACTCGAACGGCAGTCTGTAGTCCGTCTGTCTCCACCTGAGAATAGAACTTCCTTGGGTTAAAGAACTTCTCACCTGCAAAGACAAAGGGTGTCTTGATAGTCGTTTGCACTCTGACGCTCAAGTCAATACTGGGGCAAAGAAACAATGAGTGAATAAAGTAGTTTCAGTTTTAGAAACGGTGTACCTTGTTAGGGTTCTTACCACCCTTTATATAGGTTGTAACTATGGTTACTTCTATTTTGTTACCCAAATCTAGGTTCTTGGGAGAACGTCCTTGCGTCGCTATTACACAATCTTAACGTAATCTGGCACATAGGTCTTCCCTTTACTAGAGTGCAATGATTAACAATACGACCGCCAAGGTACCAACTCATGCACCAATGCTGCGGGGCCATCCGTTCTATGGGTGCCCTAAGTATTCACGTGCCATGCATGTCGTTTTCCCTTGGAAACCCTAACCCTAACAGGCCTCAACACCTCCAAAGAACACTTGCTTGTGTCGTACCCAAATGTACCATACACACCCCATGCATGAACCTCTCGTGACTTAAGTCTTTTCTTATATCTGGGTGTTTAACTGGTTTCTGATATGATTTATGGGGCCCAACTTACATGGCCCACCATTACTATCAAACACCGATGTCCGATGTCTGATGTCTTTCTCTGGCGCTGATGTCTGAGGTCTTTCTCTGGCGTCGATGATCGAGGACTAGTCGGTACAATACTTATTAATCATATACCTTACAGTCTTACTCTTTAACATGGGAGAGGTGGACTTTCACTCAAGACAGAGATTGGTCAACCTGATCACCTCGCATTCACCACCTTGGACGACTCATCCTCTAACCCGATTAGAATGTTTATTTTAAAAAATATAATATATTATACTATAATTAATTTTTAATTTGCTACATGTTTTGTTTTTTTATTCATAAATTATTTCTATTAGATGAATTTATTTGATTTTTATATTTAATTAAATTTAGGATATTTAATTTATTTTTGTTAGGAAATTAATATGAATATACCTAATCAAGCTATCGAACAAGAAGATGAAACAAAATCTTTGTAGAGATATATTTCAAAGCTAAGAAAAACAATTGGTGGTGGAAATAATATGATCCAATGTAATCTGTGTAATTTTTCATTCAATGGATCTTACACTCCTCGAGTAAGAGCTCATTTATTAAAACTTACGGGAGCAGGAGTTAGAAGTTGTTCATATGTGACTGCGTCAAAACTTGTTGAGTTTAAAAAATTAGACAATGAAGCAAAATTGAAAATAGAGGGTTTAAAACAAAAATAAAGGTCCCTCTATCTGATAAAGGAAATCAGACTAACAGTGATGTTAACCCAAAATTCAAAGGTTCTTTACAAATTGTTTTCAATATTCAAACGAGAGATACTTTTGATTGTGAAATTACGAGAATGTTTTATTCTTGAAGACTATTGTTTCATCTAGCAAGGAGTCCTTATTATAGAAGTGCATTTTCTTATGCAGTTAATACTTCTAATCTTAGTGGATATGTTTCGCCAACATATAATTAACTGAGAGGCCCTTTACTTTCAAAGGAAAGAAGTCATGTAGAAAATCTTTTTCAACCTATACGAAACTCGTGGAATCAAAAAGGTGTAGCAATTGTTAGTGATGGATGGAGTGATCCTCAAAGAAGACCACTCATACATTTCATGGCTATCACTGAGAGTGGACCAATGTTTTTAAAGTCAATAGATGGATTTGGTGAGATAAAGGACAAAGAATTTATCGTTAAACACATGAGAGATGTAATTATGGAGGTTGGGCACAACAATATGGTACAAATTATAACTGATAATGCAGTTGTATGTAAGGCAGCAGGTATGCTCATAGAATCTGAATTTGCTTCAATCTATTGGAGTCCTTGTGTAGTGCACACCTTTAATCTTGCATTGAAAAGTATTTATGCAGCAAAAGTTACTGATAAAAATAGTGATATTTATCATCAATGTTCTTGGATCTCACAAATTGTTGAAGATGCTACCTTTGTTAAAAGCTTTATTATGGGGCACTCTATGAGAATATCAATGTTCAATAATTTCAACTCATTGAAGTTGCTTTCTGTTGCTCCAACAAGATTTGCTTCAACCATAGTCATGTTAAAAATATTTAGAAGTTTGAAAAAAGGACTCCGAGAGATCGTTATTAGTGATGAATGGTCTTTTTACAAAAAAAATAACGTGGATAATGCACAATTTGTGAAAGAAACTTTGTTGATTGATAATTAGTGGATGAAGGTTGATTATATACTTGCTTTTCCTGTCCCTATTTATGATGTTCTCAAAAAACAAAATACAAATATGGCTACTCTTCACTTAGTATATGGAATGTGGAATTCAATGATTGAAAATGTGGAAAAGGTCATATACCAACATGAAAGGAAGACAAAAACTGAATATTCATCATTTTTCAAGGTAGTAGAGTTAATATTAATTGATCGTTGGATTAAGAGTAGCACACCTCTTCATTGTCTGGCTCATTCTTTAAATTCAAGGTAATAGATTATATAGTTAAATTATTTCATAATTATATTTTGTTGTGTACATATTATTTATAATATCATAAATTTATAATAATATATTGATTTATGTTTATATATTTTTAATTTTGTAGATATTATAGTCATGAATGGTAAAATAAAGATTCAAAAAGACTTGCCCCACATCAAGATCACAAAATTACTTAGGAAAAAAATGTTTTATGAGGTACTTTGATCATGCAGACATAAGGAGATAGGTAAATATAGAGTTTGCAAACTTTTCAGATGGAATAAAAGATTTTGCTGATATTGAATCTTTAAGGGATAGAAGTAAAATTGATGGAAAATCATGGTGGATTGTTCATGGAACTCATGCACCAACACTTGAGAAGATAACTCTTAAGCTACTTTGACAACCATGTTCTTCTTGTTGTAAAAGAATTGGAGTACCTAATATTTCATACATTCTCTGAAAAGAAATAAGATGACACCTAAAAGGGCAGAGGATCTAGTATTTATCCATAGTAATCTTCGTCTTCTCTCAAGAAATTCCTCAAAATACAAAGAAGAGGAAACTAAATTGTGGGATATTGCAGGAGATGATTTTTCATTGGATGAGAATGGAATTCTTGAGATTGCTAATTTATCTCTTGATGAACCAGAATTAGAAGTTGTATTTTTCAATGAGGATGAAAAAATGTAAAATTCAAACATTATAATTTAAATATGTTTATCTTTTGTTAGATTTTTTTGTAAATTTTTTCAAATTAGGAAGTATATTAGTATATTTTAATATATATATATATATATATATATATATATATATCCCGTGTCCTATATTTTTCAATTTAGTCATATCTATGTATCCGTATTCGTGTCCGTATCGTATCCGTGTCATATCCATATTGTATCCATATCCGTAAGAATCGCCACATTCGTCATCATTATTAGTAGCACAAAAAGAATTTGAGACTTGTAACTCAGGCCTATGTTAATTTAAGAAATTATTATCTTTATTTAATTTTTGTGTGTTGATTAATTGTTTAATGAATAGGAGGCTATTATGTAAGTTTTTACTTATAAAGTTTTTTTATAATTGAAAACAAAATAGATAAAATAATTTTTATATAGTTGTAAGTATTATTTGCAAATTATTTTGAAAAATTTATTGAAATAAATCTGAAATAGTATATAAATATCTCATAAAATATTTTCATATTTTTTCAAATAATTATATAATATGTCATACAAACCCTAAACTCACATAAGTCAAAAATAAGTCATTAAAACAAATATAGGATCATTCGCGTGACTTTAGCAAGTGATTAGAAATTTTCTATAATTTGAAATACATTAATAAACTACTTTTCAAAAAGAGAGAATGTTGGTATCAAGATGAAATAAGACGTAAACTTGTATATAAGCAACCGTATCAATGAGAGTGCTTCTGTCAAATAAAAATACAAGAAAAAAAAAGTTTTAACTAAAGTTATTATATAATTTTAGAAATTGATTTAACTAACGGAAGGTTTTTTAACATTAGTTAAATTTAAAATATTTATTTTAAAATTTCCGTAAAATAACGAAGATTTTTTTTCATATTTCTTGAATTCTCTAAATATTTATTTTAAACTCTCATAAAAATAACTATTTTTTTAATATTTATGAAATTCCAAAGATCTCTTCTAAAATCATAATAAAATAACGAAAGTTAAGTTTTTAACCTTTGTTAAATTTCAAATATTTATTCTAAAATTTCAACAAAATAGCGAAAGTATTTTTTAATCTTTGTTAAATTTCAAAGATTTATTCTAAAATCTTAGCAAAATAATTGAGATTTTTTTAACATTTCATTAAATTTTAAAAATTTATTCTAAAACATTAATAAAATAATGGAGGTTTTTTTTTACAAATTTATTCTAAAATTTCAGCAAAATAATGAAATAGTTTTTAACTTTTTGTTAAGTTGCAAAAATTTATTACAAAACCTCACTAAAATATTGTAGATTTATTAAAATCTCAATAAATAAATAAAGTTATTTATTTATAAATAAATAACTAAAAATATAATTTTAATATATTTAATAACTAAATTTTTTAAAGTGTACCGCCCCGTCTCCGGGCGTTGACCAAAGTCAAAGTCAAAGTCAACATATGGTGGGACCCCTCAAGGGGGCCAAGGGAAGAAAGTCAACAGGTTGACCGTATAAGGCGTCGCCAAGATGAGGCGTCACTAGGTGTAGGCGTCGCCAAGATGAGGCGTCGCCAGGTTGGGCATCGCCAAGATGAGGCGTTGCTAAGTTAAGGCATCGATGGTGTCACCCCCCGATACCCGTGGGTAGGAAAGACCGTGGAGGGGGCGACACCGTGAGAGGCCTCAATACCTCAGAACAATAATAAAGAGAAGAGAAAGGTGGTTTCAAGGCCATAGTTCTAGTACCAGTAGGGGGTAACCTGACTCGTGAAGTACCTACGCCACCGCTGGGAGACCTTGGGACAGATACGACCCCTGAGAGGGCCACGCCCAGGGGAGAACCACGTGCATGGTATGAGAGAAAGGTAGATACACTCCCAAGGCGAGTGACTAGAGGCTGGGGCGCATGAGTTGGCACCCAGAAAGTCTCCCCTTTGCGCCAGATGCACTTCGAGAAAGGAGGACTTACACGATGGATTATCCCTAAGTTGGGTTACGACGCTGTAAGGCCCTCCACGAAGAGTAACGATCAAGTCAGAAGAATACATGACAGTAAGCACT
>Ga0123342_1006067_pt1 | contig 17004 bp, 13 predicted proteins | sample Turbeawhitnodule_FD_89960 | JGI IMG/M metagenome (GOLD analysis project Ga0123342, IMG submission 89960) | Root nodule microbial communities of legume samples collected from Mexico - Turtle bean Mexico white nodule | ecosystem: Host-associated > Plants > Roots > Nodule | place: Mexico: Nepantla... | reverse complement strand
TTTTTCTTTTAAAAAGATTGAGAATGCCTATGCTTTGGATTCAATCAAGAGTGGATTACAAAACTCAATCTACCCCAGATCCTATCTAAGACAACTCAGCAACAGCAAGCACAACCTAGCCTTTAACATCCTTTAAAGGGTTTTGGATTCTTCAAAGCTTGAACACCACTTGGTTCAACAAATGAAACATTAGGCAATGAAAACCTTCACCAACAATGGACGACATAAACGAATAAGAGAAACTAAAACAAGAAACAAATAAGCATTGGTGAGTGAATGAAAAAAACTTACACAATGGCCAAGAGATCGAGATAAAGAAGAAGCAGAGAGAACACAAAGCAAAGAAGGAAGACAAAGCGCGAGAAGATAAAGAAAATATGAAACCGTAAGTGGCGCGCTATGAATTAGGATAATAAAATGAGTGTAAAACGGTGGCTCTGAGCTAAATCCTCCGTTTTAGACCAAAAAACTTGATCTACAAAGGCGGCTATTAGTGGTAGCCGCTATCTTAGAGCAAGCGCTTGCTCTAAGATAGTGACTACCACTAATAGCTGCCTTTGTAGACCAAGCGCTTTGGTATAAAACGACGCTTTAACTCATAGTCGCCGTTTTAGACCGCTTTAATTTAAAAATGCCACCACGTTTTGATGGACACCATTTGAGTAGAAACACTGTGAATGTATTGTTGTAAATGGGCCTTTTTGCACTAGTGGGTGTTGAGTTCACCTTCAACTTCTACATCCTCTCTTTTTCATTTTAGGCTCCACTTTGATAGGCATGATGCTTTAATTATCTATTGCACATGGGTTTTGATCCTTTCTCCTCCTTTTCATCTTAGGCTCTAATGGAGGACCATCTTTGTTAAAGTCACCATTCTTCTCAACTAAGAGCATATGATAAACTTGGAAGAATAGAAAAGATAATATATGCCTTAGTTTTGTATAAAATGTAAATAGTAGAATAGTATTTTCTAGCTTTCTATTTCTGAGCCAACTTTAGAACAAAAATATCTTTATCTCCAAACAAGATTATCACTTAGGCGCCTCCTCCTTTTTGCAATAGTGACTCTTCAAGCTTCTCCTAAAGTGATGTGAGTTGAGTTTTGCAATAGGACATTCTTCAAAATTGTGCACTCTCCAATCTTCTTCTTGAATTCCATAATGCATGTAATTTCTAGTAGCTCTTATAGGCTCCCATCTCCTTTCTCTAGCTTGTCTCTCTTGAGCATCCTTTAGCCTTTGCATTCTTTCCACTAGTTGTCGCATTTCCTCTTCTTTGTGGGCCATGCTCCCCCAAAAGACGTGTCTTTTGAGGAGATCGTGGTTTAGAAGATTCCCCTGAAGATAAATGATACATGATGTTGCACAAAAGCAAACAATTAGTGAAAATAACAATTAATGCACTTTCTCATGTGTATCACTCGACTATTTAGTAAGGATGGAAAAATGGTTAACTTCACTCAAGAAAGGACTAAAAATGGTTAAATTCCACAAGTATGAACACAATTTACATATACTTGTAAGGTGAGAACCCAAAGAAGATCCCCACTGGACACGAGCTTAACGAAGTGGTCAAGTAAGTGTGAAAGTTCACTTTTAGAGGGAAAAGAGAAAAACACAATTATATGGTAACAATGATGCAACGATGTAGACTTGAATAGAATAAGGCAAAGATAACCAACAATTTAAGAGACAAACATGAAAGTATAAAGAGGAATGGGATGGAGGGCGCAAAGAAAGATATAAAGAGGAAGAGATGAAGAGAGCTTATGGAAGAAAGAAAAATGTCACGCCACTTGGAGAAGAGAGGACTCCAAGATGAGTGGTGCAAACACTACTAGAAAATTAATAATTAGAAACCAATTTTAGAGACTAAAAATAATTAGTTGCTATATTGACTAAATTAGATACTATTTTAGAGACTAAAAAAATTATTGGTTTTTAAATTAGTTTCTATTATTGATAAATAGTTTCTAAATTGGTATCTAATTAGCTACTAAGGTTTTAACTACCAATTATTTAGATTTTAAATTTGGTAGTAAAAACCTTGGTAGCTAATTAGATACCAATTTATAAACTATTTATCAATAACAAAAATTAATTTAGAAACCAATAATTTTTTTAGTATTTAAAATAGTACCTAATTTAGTCAATATAGGAACTAATTATTTTTGTTCTCTAAAATTGGTTTGTATTTAATGATTTTCTTGTAGAGAAAGAGCAGCCACTTAAGATGTTACCCACCCAAGATAAGACCCAAAATGAGAGCTCACAAGTCTCACAAAATCACTCCTACAAAGTTTCACTATTCAATTTCAATGTGTTAAATACATGAGGCAAGACACTCTATTTATAGGAGATAATGTCTTGGAGAACAAGATAGAGAGGTAGGGGTGTCATTTGTGAGAAACCTTCTAGAAGGTAGGTCAAAGAAACCCTAAACCTAGAATCACTTATCATGAAAGGTGGGCTTGACACAAGCTCAAATTGCTAAGCACACCCTACTCAAATTAATAAGCACACCTTACTCAAATTCTAAGCACACCCTACTCAAATTACTAAGCACACTCTACTCAAATTACTACGCACACCCTACTCAAATTAATAAGCACACCCTACTCAAATTACTAAGCACACCCTACTCTAGTTTATTCTTTTATTTGGACCCCAAAGTGAGCCCAATTTATTTACATAATTTCTCTTGTGGAAAGATAAGAAGGAAGAACTTTTGATATTCTGGTTCTTCTTCTACTAATGCTCTCTTGAGGTTTGGTGAGACCTGGCTTTGTATACTAAGATGACTGATCACAGTGTGAATTGTCGCTTGTGTCCCTAGTCATCTGCTTGGCTAATTGGGTTGTATCCTAAAGACTAGCAAGGCGCCTATTCTAAAGTACTCTCCAATCCTCTTATACCATGTGTCAACTCATGAGTGAAGAGGTTTTAGTACTTAGGATTTCCAAATGACATGCTAGGAATGAAGAGTATTTTTAGAACTCAATAGTCATATTAGAAGTCTAATACAACCCAATTAGACAAGGAAATAACCAAGGACACAATAAACACTTCACAATTAAGTCATTCATCTCAACATCCAAGACAAGGCCCCACCAAACTTCAGAAGGACCTCAACAGAAGAAGAACTGGACATAGGCTAGAGCATCAAATGTTTTTTCTTTTGGTCTTCTTAAAATACAAGTTTATGTAAATAAATTGGGCTCATTTTGGGGGTTCAAATAGAAGAATAAGCTAGAGTAGAGTTCACTTAGCATAAATTGGGGTGTACTTAACATAAATTGGGCTTGTGCCAAGCCACCTTTTATGACAAGTGCTTCTAGGTTTTGGGTTTCTTTGACCTACCTTCTAGAAGGCTTATCACAAATAACAGCCCTACCCCTCTATCTTGTTCTCCAAGACACTCTCTCCTACAAATAGAGTGTCTTGCCTCATGTATTTCATACATTGAATTTTGAATAGAAAAGAAAAGCTGTCAGAATGTTGAGTGAGTCTTTAGTGCTCTCCTTTTGTGGGTCTTATCTTGGGTGTTTGTGCACTTCAAGTGGTGGCTCTTCACCACTCATCCTGGAGTCTCCCACCACTCCAAGTGGCGTGACCGCCATCATCATCCATAGCTTCCTCTATCTCTTCATCTCTTCCTTCCTTGCGCCATTTCCATTCCTCTTATATTCTTGTGTTCTTATTTTCCTTTTTGGTTTTTCCATCTTGTTGCTTTCAATTATATGCTTTAATTTTGAACCTCATCATCATCAACACCATATAATTTCCTTTTCTCTTTGCTCTCTAGTAGTGAACCTTCACACTTACTTAACCACTTGGTTAAGTTCGTGTTCAGTGGGAATCTTCTTTGGGTCCCTCACCATATTCTGCTTAAAACAAAAACTCATAAACAAAGTGCAACGCATAAAAATGTGCAATCCTAAAATCTACTCACAACAGAGTCTCCTTAGCCTATAAATAAAAGACTCCTCTCTTGTACACTTTTGAGTTGAATGATATATGAAATTGTGTTTATGAAATTCTTAGCTCACATCTCCAAGTCTCTCTTCTATAATGCTCATTTGCATTTTAGAAACACAAGGAAATTGACCAAACTTCTTCCTGGGCCCTTGCACCTTGTAAAATCACGCCCAAAACCATAAACCTACATAGCCATTCGATGCTTCCTATAAAAATCTACAAGTCTTCCGCTTCTTTCCATGAATTCCCTCTAACACTCAAGAAGAATTGCATCATGTGGATCAGAAAGAAGGAAGGTATACCCTATCTTCTCTTAAAAAAGTTTTATGCCTATGCCTATTGTGATGTCTTTGGTATGGTTCTTCATTATAATCATGATTATATCTACTTTTAGACTCCTCATCATACTTAGGGCTTCTTCTAAGTCTAGGTTCTTATTTTTCAATCCCTTTGCCCTTATTTAGACTTATTAAGGAAAACATTTCTTTCATATCTTTTCTTAATTCATTTCTAAAATCATCAAATTTTCTATCTATCTTTTCTATTTTATTTTCTAAATTTTCTTTTAGAAATCTAAGTTCCTCTCTCCACCCATAGCCCTCTTCTTGTTCCCTATTACTTCCTTGAACACTAGATGCATGGTTATGGTCACCCATTTTGAAATTAAAAAGAATTGGTTTTCATAAAAAAAATGGGTGATAAAATTATTTTCACAAATAGGTTTTAGATTTGGTGAAGTTCCAATCAAGGTCAACAAGTTAAAATTTCTCCAAGTTCACTCCCATGGAAGAGTGGTGAGTCACTTAGGACTACTTAAATACCAAGTTTTTCCTTAGCTAGAGCTTAGCTCAGATAATCTTAACAAATTTCTCTCCAAAGAAACTTCAAAACAATTTTATTTCCTAAATGTGGTGGGTGCAAGGTGTCCTAGTGATAAAAAGAAGATCAACTACAAATGGAGAGAAATCACCTAAGTATCGCTGAGACTTTAAAGAATAAAAGAAAGCAAGAAGTTAAACAAGAATGAATTAAAGAAAAACAAAAAAGGAGAAAGTAAACTAGACGTGTCCTATGTAAAAGTGCAAGTGACATTTTAAGCCATTTGACACACTTTCACCTACTAATTATCATATATGACTATTACAATGATTTTTAATGAGATTTCTTTGGAATCATTTTTGCAACCAACTAATGTAAGTAAAATAAGCAAAGAAAATAAGCTTGAACACAAAGGTTCCGTGACACAATGCTATTATTATTACAGTTTTTAATAAGTTTCTTTATTTTTTTCAAGTTGTCAATTCTTCCTTCACTTTGTATGGTCTTGATTCTCAATCTTCAATTGCTTCCCTTTCCAATTTTATGCACTTTAACAAGGAATCATCAAATAGATATTAACTTTCACAACTTCTAAACCACAATTCCAAACAAGATGAAATTTACCTTAGGAGACCAATAATTAGAAATCAAGAAAAGCTCAATTAAAATTGTTAAAATATTCCAAATCAATACGTGTTTTACACAAAAAATGATAAATCCACCAACAATGCTTCTCGCTGGCAGCTATGAACTTCGCTTAGCCTTTTGAATCCGAGTTCTTGTCCTTTCCAGATTTACATCTCTTTTTTTAGTTCGAAATTTTTTCGAAATTTTAGGACAATTTTCCTCACACATATATGAACATAGCATAAAATTTTCAAATAAAAAAACTCAACATATGAATTGATATAATTGTTTCCAGCCAACTCAGAATTCCCAGAAAAGTGCAGATTTGAAGAAACCTAAGGAATTGAAATAAATGAATTGAAACTTCAAGAAATTATGGAAACCTAACCCTAATGAACTTGTTAATGATCTACTAGATAAGAGACTCAAAATTTCAGAAAAAGAAAAACACACAAAAGACACAATATGCGGTTTAAAAAAAAAACGAGAAACTAAAATTGAATCAAAATACTACTTAAATTTTTTTGACATAAATGGAAATAACTTGACTTATGACAACATGTAATATGGATTAAAAACTGAAAATAAAATATCATAAACTGAATTTACCCAATAAAATTGAAAGAACACTAAAAATTTGAAAAGAACACAAGCAAACACAGAATTCCTACTACACACAAGAATGGATGGTTCAAGTAGGATTAAGCATTTTGAACATATTAAACCAAACAAAACAACCCTTTCTATTATCTCTAACACACTTTCACAGGAGGCTTCAAAGCTAAGAGTGAGTTTAATCCATTTATTTCTTTGACTCTTTGAGGATATATTTGAGTTATTCTATTCAATCAGCGGTTTTTGTAGGTTTTCTTCAATGGATTTCAAACACTGAAAAGGGTCCAGTATGAGGTGGATATTTGTTTTGCAGCATGTAGGTTAAATGGAAAGCAATAGGGGTTTCTAGGGCTTCAACTTCAATTAGAGATAGACTCAAGTTCATCTTTTTGACGTTTTCAGCGGAGAAGATAGGTTGCTCCGCCAAGAATTAACCATTTGAGACAATTTCTTCTCTTAGCAAATTGGTCAAATTAAAAAATACTTGATAAACCCCTGATGATCAAGAACTTTATTGATAAGGGTTGAATAGAAAATATTGTCCATTTGCTTCCCTATGTTTCTTAGCGTCGTAAGAAGATTTTGGAATAAAAGGTGAGGAAGGTTAAATGAAATACCTGAGATAAGATGGTAGATTACAAATCTGCCATAATCAGAAACTTGGTCTTTTGATCCATCCCTTGGAAACATACATTTTAGGCATAAGTGGTGCCATATTTTTCCCATATCAAATAACTTGTCATAGAGCGTTTCTTTGCCTTTTAGGTCTTCTGAGAAAAGGTCATCATAAAGCTTGCATTCTACAATTCTAGTGCCAGTATAAATCTTTTTCCAACCAGGAAAGTAGTAGTTTGGTACCCTCTCACACTAGATAGCAAAAAAAAAAAAACTTTCTTATTTAAAGTTATACCTCTTTTCCTAGTACAGAAGAGATAATGGCTCTATTTTCGTTTATTTTGGCGTTCTTCCATAGCATCCTTACCATCTCAGGGTAGATGACTTGAGGTTGAAGGAAGTAGCCTTGAATTCCACATCTCTCCATATCAATGTTGATCTCAATCCCATGTTAACCTAAGTCCTGGAGTGCACATTGGCTTTCTACCCGGAGAGTGGCGTCTGATGATGTTTACCCATTGAGTTTTGATGAGACAAGGATTTGAACACCATTCTTATTGGAAGGGTTTTAGGGGTTTTAGCGCAAAGAAGAAGAGAAAGAAAGCTTTGGTGAAGCAAAAAAATGAGTTTGCATTTACTAGAAGGATATTTTGAAAGGTAAAAGGTAACTTTTTGATTTCATAGAGATTTACTAAACTACACATCTTTCACTCGCTGGAATACAAAACAAAAAGAGATGATTATCAGGGCAGAGAAAGGAATTTCTTCAAAACATGCTTTTACAGAGCCACACATACATGGAATCGTCATGAAGGGTTAAATAAAGGATATATGTGATATGTAGTGATCGTCTGCTTGTTTAGAGAGCATATAAAACTAGATTGAATATCTAATACTTGAAAGATTGTTTGAGAGAGGAAAACAAAAATGCACCATTTGATGATAATAGTGCATAGTCTAATACTCATAAGATCATCTGTTGTGACTAGATCATCTAAAACTTTCTTATGTCCTTTAATTATTTTTAGGCACATAATGCACACATCAAGCCTTTGTATTATTAATAAATCATAAATACTTATCTCATGGATGTTGTGACAAAACTTCTGTATGTCAGAGCTTTATCGAGAGTGAATGAGCAGTTTGTTCTGAACAAGTTCCAACATTCTTTCCAGTTTTGGTTGGCATTTCCTTTATCATTATCTTTTTTGTCTTCCTTATTTTAAAGTGTCGTAATTTCCTGAATTTGTGGTTTGTCGTAATTTATTCTATCAATGTTCATAGATCCTTACATAATACAATTATATTGTTTTGAGTAAGAAAAGGTATATTTGGTGTTTTATCTTTTTGTAAATAGATTTAGTTCTACTGTAGAGTCTAACAGAGTTTCTGAAATAAGGTTCTAGACTACATGTTGATTGATCAAAGGCTTTTGTTCTGAGTACCTTTAGTTTAGATGCAGTTTTTTTGTATTTTATTATATCTTATTTAGGTAAGCTTTCTTACGAGATTGTAGGATAGAGATATTTACCTTATTTGTAAATGTTCTAAAGGCATTATTATATGTCTTCATTTTCAGTGTTGAGTTATACCTTGGATAAATCTTTGTGTTGATGTGTGGAGTCCTTTTTGTGTCACTGACGGGCCTTGCTAGTGATTCCAATATGTCTTTAGCACTTGTCAAGGTTAGTACTCTAAAAGCATCTTCTTCAGATTAATCTCATAACAAAAGATATTTGGATTTGATGTTTAGTTGGTATAGCCTCTTCTATTGATTATTCCAGGAAGTAAAGATGATATACCTTTGTTGATCATTGCCATCAAGCCTACGTAAGTGTAATAAAAGAAGGAGCTTATCCTTATTTTCTATATGTCATACTTTTCTCTATTGAAGAAAGGTGGTATGTTAATCGTTTGACATAGTGATTTCATTGAGTTCGTCCTTTGATCATTGTCTCGAGTTCTGTAAGGAACTAACCTCTGAGGTTAGCTCTAATACCAATTATATAGGTACAATTAACTCCAAAAGGGAGGCTTGAATGGAACTTGAACTCAATTCACCTTTTTATCAACACGATGAAATGCATATTATAAAAGATAAGGGAGGATAGAGAAAAGTATGCAAAAGGATTTATTGGTTCACCCCAAACACTAGGGCTACGTCTAGTCCCTTTAAGTTCCCCTTTTAAGAGCCTTAAGTATTATACATCTCTCCAGGTAACAAGTATTCTCCACCTCTCCAGGTACATAAGCTACACCTCTTCAGGTACACAAGCTACACCTTTCCAGGTACACAAGTATTTCATACCTCTTCACGTACACAAGTACTCTCCACCTCTCAAGGTACACAACTATTCTCCTTACCTCCACATACACAAGTATTAAACAACTCTCTTGGCAACAAATCTTAATCTTCCTCTAAGACTAAGACCTCTCAACAAGTGTGAAAACACTCTCGACAAGAGTGAAAATAGTGAAAGCTCATAGGGAAATCTTCACACGGTGAAAGCTCACAGGGAAATCTTCACACAGTGAAAGATTTACAATACAAGGCGCACTCCCCAAACTATGAGTTCTCTAAATAGCATATGTGAAATATTCTCTTAGAAAACTAATATAGTAAAAACTAAATTGTTTGTAATGATCTTTGAATGCTTGTATGCTTTGTTGTTTTGTTCTTCATCTTTAAGGTCTTTATATAGTGTTTCAGATGACCATTGAAACTTTGCGTTGATCTCTTTTTTGATATAGCAGATAAAAGCTGGATAAGGAAATCTTTTCTCTTGATTGATTCTTTTACGTGTTGGAGTTCAATTGTATTTGAAATGTTTCTTCTTTTAGTCCCAATGTGAACATTGATTCATTTATGTTGTAATCTTTGGGTATCCTTCCTTTGTGTGCATTGTTCATCATCTTCATTACGTTAGACATTGAATATGACAACTATTGATTTGATTATATTCTATCTGCCTTTGAGCATGTGAAACAATTTGAATTATTTCCATTATGATCTTTTGATGTGAACGTTAAACCTTTAAAGCTTTGTGACTTGAATCTTCAATCATATCTTTTGTTACAGATTCTTTCATTGAAATTATTTTGGATGTTAAGTATGGAAATATTTCCTTTGTTTGTTGCATCACAGGTTTTCCCAAAATCTTTCACTTTTGGGAATATTGATATGATTTATTTGATGTTCCTGCAATCTCGTTCTCCATAGCGTAAATTACGCTCTTCACTTGGTCACATACTCATTCTTCGTACATATTCTTAAAACAATTGTTCTCGAATGTTGTACTGACTCTTCATAATGATAAACACTGAAATAGGAAAGTTTTGGCTTATGTCTTTACTACTCATTTTAATTTGTTCTCTTCTCAATTTAATTTCTTTTGAGATTCTCTTGTTCTTGTCATGTAAAGTATCTTGAATGTCATCAATGACATCCACGAATCTCGTTTTGTAATAACTTCATTTTCTCGTTGGACGTTTGATAAGGAAACTTGTCGTTGTTCTCCTCTTTTCTCGTCTTGATGGTTCCAGAAATTGTTTTAGGAAACCTTTATGATTATTAGTTATTTAATATATTCAAATTATTAGAGCAAATATATCACTGAATAACAGTTCCTTAAATGGTGGAAATTGAAAATAATCAGTGAAAACTCAAAATAAACAGTGGAAACTCAAAATAAGCAGTAAAAACACAAAATTAATAGTGGAAAATTACAAAACAATGAAGAACTCATGAAGAAAATATAATAACATGGTTTGGCCATACCAAGAACTCAAGAACAAAAACAAAACAAAAATGAGATTAAGACTTATCTGAACGTGTAGCCATGTTGTGATCCACCTAATGAAATTCGTTCTTCAGTTTTGGAGGATTTAATGGAAGCCAATGGAAGACTTGAGGAATTAAACGAGCAAGCATCGGTTGGTCGTGCAGGAGAAGGTGATTGGCGTGAAGATTCTAGGTGCAAAGGCCATGGAAGATGTTAGACTAACTTCCTTAAGTTTCTATAATGCAAGAGAACATCTTAGAAAATAGAGACTTTGAGAGAAATGTGGTGAGAATTTCATAAACATAAATTCAATATTATTCAAGTCTAAAGTTTTACAAGGCAAACACATTTATTTATAGTGCTAAAAGTCTTCTAAGATGACTATTCAAGTTCTAAAATACTATTCATTCATAACATGCCATGTGGCAATCCTAAGTTCAAGATACTCTCCATTCATGCATTGACACATGGCAATAAATGATTGGAGAGCTCTTGAGTGAGGCGGCTAATAATTCTTTAAAGAAGCTTGGAGAGTCTTTCTTGTAAGGAGGAGGCAACTAGTGAATTCCTTGTTGGAGAGAAATGGGCTTCTCTCTAAGAAAATACTATTTACAAATTTATACAAGAGTAAAGCAAATATTTTCTTTTGTATATTTTTAAGGTTGATCCTCTGCTCTTAGTTAAGAAAGATGGTGGCTTTAGAGAGGATGGTCTTCCATCGTTGTCCCCTTTCAAATTTTCAACTCAGTCCACCAAGTTCAAATATCTATCTGACAAAAAATAGAAAACATTAGAAGAACACAAATGAAGAAAATAAAAATAAACAAAAGGATGGTGGAAAAGGAATGGTCATTTTTTTTTTACTTTAAAATTTCCTTTGACAAATAAAATAAGAAGAAAGAGTGGAAGAATAATTACCTCTCTCAAATGTAGATTTCATGAAACAAAGAGGTTTGGAGGATGAAGGAACAACTTGTTTATTTTTTTTTCCCTTTTTTCTCTCTCACTATCTATTATTGTTTTCAGTTTTATTTCATCCAGTCTTACTTGTTGAGGTGTAAGAGGACACAAAATAAACTTATAACCTTGAAAAGAAAATGTGATTTTACTTGTATGAGCCTCATGATAAGAATTATGATCAAACTGCTAGGGTCTCCCAAGAATAATGTGACATGTGTACATTGTAACTATATCCTTTATATTTTCATATGGCTATAGACACATTTAGTTGGTTTTTCACTACCACTCCATCCTCTTGACTTATCCAATCTAGTTTATAAGGTTGAGGATGTGGAATTGTTATCAAGGATAACTTATTCACCAACCTTGAACTACAATAATTACAACAAGACCCACTATCCAAAATTATATAACAAATGTTATCTAAATATTTACATCTTGTGTAGAATAGATTTTCTTGTTGTGATTGTTCTAGTTCAACAATACGACTTTGTAAAACTCGTTGAACTACCAATAATTCACCTTGTTGACCTAATTCGGCAAGTGTACCGAGTCAGGAGTAATAATTTATCTTAAAAGACAAATATCGAATCCATGAGGAACAATTCTCTTAATTTTTAATGTGTAAAAATCACTAGATGTTGAAATATGTGCAATGAATTGATTCAAGAGATATGAACCTTATTTGAATAAAATGTGCTTGTAAGTTAAATAAAAAAACAAAATAAATTATTATGAGAATTTGATTGATAGAATTGGGATTGAAATCAATCTTCTCACTCATCTATATTTTAGTCAATAAAATTATACAACATTCTTACATATTTCATATTGATGCAACAAAAAGAGTCATCACATTGATTCCTCAAATATGAAATTATTCAAATCATCTCCAAAACATTGATGCCTCAACTATTTAGCAAAAGTTCTTATCATTAAGAAAAGATGTTATAAAGCATTTTATATATTATAATATATTCCTAATACTTAAACACGCCAACACTTACCATTTTTTTTTCAATTATAATAATCAACACCAACCATTCTCATTTCCTTAATTTATATTGCACCTATGTTCCCCTTCTTTAAGTATGCTAGAAGGTAGGAAGATATAATATTTAAGGTTCAGGGTGCAATGAAAAATTCTTGGCTTAAAAGGGTTATCACAAAAAAGTTATTTTTCAATTTGAACAAAGGTTGACTATTTGGCTCTGAGTTTTCCAATTTGAACTTTACACAAAAACCCCTTAATCGTTTCCATGTTCTTCTATAATGCAACACAAAATAAAAAATTAGACAACAACAACTGTCAATTCATAAATGAAACTCTCAAACTGTTTAAAATTCACAAACTCACTTGGTTTAATTAGTCTAATTCCTTACTTGCTTGCCATTCACTGTTCGAACTACTCATCCTGTTCAATTTTCTTACATGAAATCCCAACTAATTTTGGATATGGATTAAACACATTTTCTTTTTCAACCATTGTCCAGCTCACTACACTGTTCGAATTCTTAAACACAAGGTTTAATTTATAATTCCCTATAAATTAAGACATACTACAAATTAAGACATGTTATTCCATATCTCAAAATAGAACTACCAAATAAGAAAAACTAGCAGAATAAGAAAAAATAAAAGAACTAGAAAAATAAAAAAAGGGAAACTAAGAAAAATAAAACTTAGAATGACAAAATCTTTTCATCTTTTAATCAATATTCTTTGAGCAGCTCATCCAGCTATGTGTTAAATCATCATCTGCAGTTATATTAAAATAGTTATCAGCGTGATCTCCACCTGCGCCTAGGAAAAGAATACCTATCCCCAGGTCATGCAACATACAATCCAAACTATTATGGTGATGTGAGTTGATTTTTAAGATTGTACATTTTAATTGGTTGCTCTTGTTTATGATTTTTGATTTAGCAATTTAAAGTGAGAAACCTGAGAAGATTCCCATTGGACATGAACTTAACCAAGTGGTTAAGAAAGTGTGAAGGTTCAGTTCGGAAGGGCAAAGATAAAAATACAATAAAATGGTGTGGATGATGCAAGGGTGGAAATTAAAGAGCATAAAATGAAGCAAGGAATGAAGAAGAAGACTGAATGGAAAAAGACACAAACAAGAACATAATGAAGAAAGTAAAAGGCAAAATGGAAAGGAATGGAAAAGACGGGATGAAGAAAGCTTATGGAGATTGGGAAAGATGAACACGTTACTTGGAGGATGGGAAACTCCAAGATAAGTGAGGAAGAGCCGCCACTTGAAATGCTCACACACTCAAGATAAGACCCCAATTCATTTAGGAGACAAAGCTCACTAATCACTCAAGCATAGTTTCTTTACTATATTCAAAATCAAGTTCAAATGCATGAGGCTAGGCACCCTATTTATAGGAATAGGTGCCTTGGTGGGCAGGGTGGGAGAGGGGTAAAAAAGGGATATGAGAGGGGCGACCTAGGGGTTTGACCTAGGTCAATGCCGCCCCTTAGTCTTAGCTTCTAGAAGCTAGGGCTACCTTCTAACCTTAATGGGCTAGGCACAAGCTAAAATGATAAATACACCCACCCTATTATGCTAAATGGACCATACTCTACTGAATTTAAAAACAAAGAGACTAGCTGGTGCTCAGCTCCATGGCTTGGGCTCTACTCCTGGTGATCCTATGAGGAATGATGGGCTTTGAAGCACTAACTAGTGGTGGGTCCTGACCTAGCCCTAGATCCTGTGTCATGATCCAGGTCATCCTTTTGGAGGTTTGGGCTTAGTTAGGGGATGCTCTATCTCCTAGGTTTTCATCATGCTCTCCGGGTGGGAGAGAATTCGTCCACGAATTTGCAACACCTGTAGAGAAAGGAGTTAGATCACTAACATTAAAAGAATGACTCCCTAGATACATGTTAGGTAAATCTAACTCATAAGCATTGTCATTGATCCTTTTGATGATTGGGAAAGGACCATCACCATGTGGTAGGAGTTTGGATTTCCTTTGAGTAGGAAAGCGATCCTTCCTCAAGTGAAGCCAAACCCAATCCCAGGGTTCAAAGATCAATGCCTTGCGCCCCTTATTGGCGTGTTGCGCATACTTGCCTACCTTCCTTTCAATTTGGCATTTGATGTGTTGGTGCAAGTTAAACGATGCTTTTTCAAAACCATCCTTGCACAACACCTCATTAAGTATAGGAATAGGAAGTAGGTCAAGGGGTGTGAGGGGATTAAACCCATACACAACCTCAAAAGGGGTGTGAGAAGTAGTAGAGTTAACTACTCGATTATAAGTAAACTCAATATGAGGAAGTAAATTTTCCCACACCCTTGGGTTCCCAAAAATAAGGCATCTCAATATTTGGGGCAAAATTCTATTGACCATTTTTGTCTAACCATCAGTTTTGGGATGGCAAGTAGTAGAAAACAAAAGTTTAGTGTCAAGTTTTCCCCATAATGTCTTCCAGAAGTGACTCAAGAACTTAGAGTCTCTATCAGATACAATACTTCTAGGAAGCCCATGCAATCTAACAACTTCCTTAAAGAAGAGATTTGCAATATAACAAACATTATCTACTTTGTGGTATGGAATAAAATGGGCCATTTTAGAAAAGTGATCTACTACCACAAAGATAGAATCCATACCCTTAGATGTCTTGGGATGACCTAAAATGAAATCCATAGAGATGTCTACCCAAGGCATGACCGGTATGGGAAGAGGGGTATATAAACCATGGGGTTGCACCATAGACTTAGCCTTCCCACATGTTATGCACTTAGCACATAAGCTATGTACGAATTTGCGCATGTAGGGCCAAAAGAATGCTCATGCAATGTATCTAAGGTTTTTGCTACCCCAAAATGTCCCATTAAACCACCCTCACGTGCCTCTCTAACAAGAGATTGTCTCAAAGACCCTTGAGGCACACAAAGTCTTTTCCCTTTAAAGAGAAAACCATCATGTATGATAAATTCTTTGTGGCCATCCTTTGACCACTCTTGAAAGATGAGAGAAAAGTCAAGGTTATCTTTGTAAATTTCCTTGATGTGATCACACCCCAAGTATTGAGTGTCCAAAACATTAAGCAAGGTGTGTCCTCTAGAAAGAGCATATGCCACCACATTAGACTTTCCTTGCTTATGTATCACAAACTCTTTTGGAAAAAGATAGTGTTGCCAATTTTGCAAGGTCCTATCAAGAGCATAAAGCTCTTTGTCATACGTGGAGTAATTGAGGTGACTTCCTTTGAGTTTCTCACTAAAATAAGCTATGAGGTGACCCAAACTTGACTAACTACTCATACAACCCAAACTTGGTCTTAAAAACGGTTTTCCATTCATCTCCCAGTTTAATCTGGATTTCATTATACCCATTTTCAAGATCAATTTTGGTGAAGATTTGAGACCCGTGTAACTCATCCAACAAGTCATCTAATCTAGGAATGGGATGCCTATACTTGATGGTTATGTTATTTATTGCACGACAATCCGTACACATTCTCCAACTACCATCCTTTTTAGGGACAAGATTCACATGCATAACACAAGGACTCAAGCTATCTTGGACCCACCCCTTAGCTATGAAATCCTAAACTTGTTGTTGAATTTTTTTAGCCTCGGTTGGGTTGGTTCTATATGATGGTCTATTTGGTAAAGAAGCCCCGGGTATGAAATGAATTTAATGTTCAATTCCCTTTAGAGGAGGTAATCCTTTGGGAGGCTCTTGGAACACATCTTGATACTCCTGTACCAAAGGATCCAAACATTTAGAACTATCTACCACCAACTCATTCTCAAGGTTTTTCTTAGGATAGGCTATAAAGATAGCCTTGTGAGCTAGCCTTACCTTTTTGACCTCTTTGGAGGAGATGAGAAGGCTTTTCTTAACACTCTTTTTTTCATTTTGCTCATTTTTTTTTACATTTTCTCTATTCTCTTTCATTTTAACTTGGTCTTCATGTACCTCTTTTGGAGAGAGAGATTTCAATATTTATCTTATGCCCTTTGGAAGGTAAAAAAAAAATTATTAGTAAGGCCATCATGTAAAATTTTTCTATCAAATTGACATGGTCTTCCTAATAGAATGTGGGTGGCTTCCATTGGCACAACATCACACAAAACCTCATCTTTATATTTTCCAATTGAGAAGGCTATGATGACTTGTTTATTAACAACTATTTCTCCCTTTTCACTAAGTCATTGGAGCTTGTAGGGCTTTGCATGAGAGATGGTGGTTAATCCAAGCTTTTCCACCACTCTTGTACTTGCCACATTGGTGCAACTACCCCCATCTACAATTAATGAACATGATTTGTCATTAATAAGGCACCTTGTATGAAAAATATTTTCACTTTGACTTTTATCAAAAGGTTTTTGAACTTGTCCAAAATCACCTTCACAAGACTACTCATACTCATCCTCACTTTGGCTTTTGGAAGAGGTAGGGGAACTAGACCTTGAGGATTGGAAACTATGGTCACTCACAACAACACCCCCCCCCCCCCCCCCCCCCCCCATCCTTGCGCGCCTCTTTATCAAAATGACGTTTATTGCTGTGCCCCCACAAAAATTTACATAAAAAATAACAACGATCGCAAGCACAAAAGATAAGATGAGAGGGGG
>Ga0123342_1006066_pt1 | contig 17012 bp, 17 predicted proteins | sample Turbeawhitnodule_FD_89960 | JGI IMG/M metagenome (GOLD analysis project Ga0123342, IMG submission 89960) | Root nodule microbial communities of legume samples collected from Mexico - Turtle bean Mexico white nodule | ecosystem: Host-associated > Plants > Roots > Nodule | place: Mexico: Nepantla... | reverse complement strand
CTATATTTTTAAATATAATATATATTTGATTATATATATAATAATTTTATATATTTTTAAACATAATATATAATCGACTCATATATATATAATTGATTTTATGTATTTTTAAATATAATATATAATTATATAATTATATATATATAATCATTCTATATATTTTTAGAAGTTAACATATAATTAATTATATACATATAATCGATTATATATATTTTAAATATAATATATAATTAATTATACATAGTCAATATATTTATATACAATAATAAATTAAATAATATATTCTAATCTTAATATTTATATTATAAATAAAATAATTATATTTAAAAAATATTATAAGATTTGAATTTATAATATAAATAAAATAGTGAAAGCATGTCATGCAGAAATACTTATGAGGCAAAAATAAATTGAAACATTATCCTAAGTGTTTTTCCTCTCATATGCTCTTCTTTCCATCTCAACGAGAAAAATATATTCAGACTTTCTCGTCTTCACCTCCTTTTCAGCATAAATAAGTGGACTCAAACTCACACTGCATCCGTATTTACGTCTTCACTCACACTCCATCAGTGGATATTAGTCAAAAAGCACTGCCCCATAATTTTTTACACTGATTCAATATTAAAAGTCTTTATATTCATCATCTCTTTTAACGTTAATTATAAAACCCATGTTAAATACTTAAAAAAAAAATCGTTGTGATCTTGCGAGATTTAAGTAGTAATGAAGTACGTTATATAATAAGAAAAATATCGTAAGTTTTTGCTGTTATATTTATTTCATATTATACTTTTATATAAATAGATAAAACATGGATTATATGAATGAAGAATTAATGTAGCGAATATAGCTGAGACAAAGTTGGAAGAGAATAAATTCTTTCAATAATATATAAGTAAGTGTAAACCTCATCTCATGAACCAGATTTATGTGGTTGAGTTAAGCTTAAAGTTCACTTCGTAATATGGTATCAGAGTCATTTAAAGTTTATCCTACGTGTCACCCGCTATCGAACCATCCATAATTTATAGTCACACACACGAGTTGACAGTCTCAACGTGAGGAAGGTGTGTTAGAGATCTCACATAGACTAGAGATTAGAGTCTTTCGTAGTATATAAGTAGGTGCAAACATCATCTCTTAACCTAGTTTTATAAATTGAGTTAGATTTAAATTTCACTTCATAATAAGCGAGTCAAAACTCGGAGAAGAATAATCATCGATTGAAGAAGAGATTTTTCACTTAGATAAAGGAAGAGAATAAGGACTAAGCTTGTTTACAGCTCGTGGCAATAAAGAAAAAGACCTGTATCTTCCATGCTGAACTGATTAAAAAAATAAGTTTGCTAAAGGTAGTGTTCAAGAAGAGACTTAAAACAAAAAGTAGGTGAACGTCACAATGAAGAGACGGACGGTTGGAACGTTATTATTGATGGACTGATGTCGATACTTTACTGTTATTTCATTTCTAATACTTTATAATAACTTCCCTATCTTAATCTAAATCCCATCACAAAACCAAAAATAGAAACTGCCATACCTCATCTATCTCATTCTCTCACTAGTTTTTTAGTTTTCAGATTTTAATTTCTTCTTTATTTATTTTTTCTTAAACTTTATTATTAAAGAAAAAAATAAGAAAAAAGAGTATAATTTCTTTTCTATTTCAACATTATTATTATTCATATTTTATTATTCAATTACAATTTCTTTAGCGTGAGTTATTCGTCCTCAACAAAAGAATGACAATTTGCAGTGGTATTAAATATTTTAAAACAAGTATTTACTCTTAGTAATTATTATTAAAACTCATCTGATTATGATAATGATGGTGTAAGAGATTACGACACAATATCAGCAACAATAAAATTTTGAAACAAAAAAGGAGACAAGTATTGTACTTATGATGATTTGAAAATAATGTAACGAATAAATTAATGATAATTTATCAGTATTATTGATTATTACTAATGACAACATTTAATTAATAGGTACAACAATAATTGTGGTTATATGTTATTTCAAAAACTTAAATGAAAACGATACTATCAATATTTTGATATGTGATAAATTTATAACAAGTATCAAGTATTATTTCTACAAACTATATATCAAGTATCAACCTATTTTAAATAATAATTAAATATTTACAAAAACTAATTCAAATTTAGTTCAAGATAAGTTTATTTAGATTAATTCAAGAAAAAAATTATAACAATTTTTACAAATTAATAAATTATAATCGCAAAATAGATATATCAACATCATAATAAATATAATCTAAAGAGCAAATTAGTGAAAGTCACAACATATTTCATGAAGGAAAATATGTAAGATTAAATTTACAATGAGAAATGCAAAATTTAAAGACATAAATTGTAACTTGGAAGGAGTAATCCTAAATTTTAATATGTTCACTTCTCCTAAGAGTAGTTCCAACACTATTTAATTCCAAACCATTTAACTCTAATAATTTAAACATTTAAAGTAAAATATTACTTTTTAGTTCATGGTAAACAAATGGAAAAATAAAATAAAAGATAATAGTAGTTTTCTATACCTGATCCATTGTTTGGTGAAGGGTGACAAAGCTAGGTGGGTCGTGCGGGTCGGCCCACGGCCCGTGGTAAAAAATGTGGGACGAGCTGACCTTTTCAACCCGCTGACCCGCATTAGCCCGTCCCGCATAACCCGTAATCCACGTTGGCTAGCAGTGGGACGGGGTGGACTAGCCCGCTAACCAGCAAAAATAAAAATAAAAAATTGACTTGGTAGCAATTGCCCAAGAATCGCAACTTTGAGTGAAAGAAAATTAGGTTTTCACTCAAAACACATCGCAGCTATGTTGTTCCATACAACACACACAACACACAACCCGTTGTAGTGTCGTCGCTGGATACACCTGCGACTCCGCTCGCTCCACCTGCGATTCCATGCGGCTTCGCTTGCAACTGTTGTATTGTTGCCACACACCGTTGTTGCCGCTTCACTACCGCACCACTGCTGCCTCCACTCCTCCTCCACGTTTCAAAAAACAATGCGGGCCATGAAAAACCAGCTCGCATTTTGTATGCAGGGTGGGTCGGTCCGCTTTGCCACCCCTAATTTGGTGTATCATGTAATTCACTTCACAAATCAATAACACATTAATTATCACCTTTGTTAGATCAAAGTTCAATAAATCTTTTAATTTGATTTTGATTAGGAGCTTAAACAACATATATAGCAAAAAACATAATTTTATAAGTATCATGTCTCATGAGACACAAATGCCTTGTTTGACTTAACAAAAGCAAATGTTGGACCCGAATATGCACAAGAGTTCTATATGTACACTTCATTCAATAAGCTTTTACTTGGAAAGATCATAAGTATATTCATCTAACAGATAATAAGCCTTAAGCATTCATGGTACACATCGAAGACTTATACATATTTATTCTCTATGTGCATGTAAGGTCTATCTCTTTGTTTCTCTATATAAAAGTTACACCACATACTTCACACTAATGCTCTTGAAGTGTTAAGTATCGCCATAAACTATTAATTTGAAGAAGTATTAAAAATAAGGTGTCACAATACACAACTATAAAATAGAAAAATATTTCATTATGTGTGTCAAATAATAATTCTTGTTTTCTAATAAAAAAAACATAAATTTGATGAAAGTTAACATAAAGTAGTCGCTATTATAATAATTTGTACCTGTGTATTGGACTATTTCTTACTCATTTTGTGTTCGTTCTATTTTATATATATGTTTTTTTAGGTAATCATATTTGCTTATTACGAAAATATCTCACTAATCATTATGGTGAAAAAATAGTCTTAATATCAAGTAATATAATAAAACATAATCTCTTAATATTAACAGCATATATTATATATTTGATTAAATATATTATACATAACATTATAATTTTATTTTTCATTAGTGTAAATTTAATAATGTCCTTTGTGTTCTAAATCAAGTTTTAAATATCATGCAATTCAAATTTAATTCCTTAGTTGTTATGTTGGAGGTTTGGTTTTCATGTATATAAGTATAAAATTATACTATCGATTAGTCAAAAGTACATTCTTTTGCATGTGCTATGTCTAAATTATAATTACTATTTTTATTATCTTTTTAGTATTGAATGCTATTTAAGAAAAAATAGTTTAATAGTGTTTTTGTCCAGCTTAAACTTTGTTTGTTCAAGTCTATCCGACAAAGCTTCGAAAAAGATTTTCAAAAATTTTAAATAAACAATTCAACCCTCTCTTCTTGTGTATTTAACATTTTTTGCATAACCTTTGAGCCAATTTTGGGCACAAAGCTTCAACTAATGTGGTATTCAAAGAACTGCGAAAGGAATCAAGTACACAACTTCCCAACTTCCCATACTAAAGGTAGATTCAAATTACACAATAGACACAAAAATGACAAATATATATCTATCCATGAAAGATGACACATAATATTTTGTTGCTCTCATCCTCCACCATGCCAAAACACCAAATCTATGACTACCATCTTCAATATCATCCTCTAATATCTAACTCATCCATTTGCTTATTACCTCGCTTACTTTTTATTTTTTATTCTAAGTTGGCAATCTTAATCATCACCACCATCACCATTATTTTCATTATTTCCTAAATTAAAGACAAATGTTTGAAATCCCAACACTACTTTCAATAGAAATATAATGTTCCATTGTATATTTAATAAACATTTTTTTTCTAATGAGATTAACAAATGCAACCACAAACAATAGATAGTTAATCTCATCACTCTCCAAATACTTATTAAAATTCAATTGCATATTATCTATCATCTTTTGTATCAATGTATCCTCAATTTGTCTCCATTTATTCAAGGAATACTAATCAGTATATTGAAACACTTATTAGTAGTAAAACAAAGGTGTTACTTCATAAAAACCTTCAAAAATACACATAGATCCACTTCCAATTATCTAATTTAAGACATCAACCCTTATTAATAAAGGGATGAAACACTTACACAACCTCAACATATTCAAATCAATAAAAAGCTTGCTCATACTTTTCAACAAACTTTAACATCAAATAAGCTTAATTCCTTCTAGTTGACACATGAAGGTCAAACATAACCTTATAATTTACTCTAACTTTATGTGCAAACTTATTAAAAGTAGTTAAACTACTTGGAGAATACCTTATAAATTTGTCAGCAACCTTTATTTGTTAATTGAGAAGTCAATTTTCGTTAAGTCATCAATCACAATCAAATTCAAAATGTGAGAACATGTGCACGAACTCTCCATTTAATAAAGTTTGACCATTCCAAATACTTAAACATTTATTCAAATATTTAACGGCTACATTGTTAGCAATTGCATTATCAATACTTACACAACCAAAATTTTCAATACCCAAATTTTTAGCAATTCTCTAGTATTATCCATGTGGTTTCACCTTTGTGGTCAACAATCAAAGAAACCTTCAAAAACAAATTCTTATGTAATTTAAATGCATCATCAATAATGAGTTTTCACACACATAATTTACATTTTGAATTGATGTTAATGCATTGTAAGTGTACCCATATGTTTATTGCTAGATAAAAACATTTTAACTTCATGATTTTCATAATTAAATACAAGCATGCCATATCTAACATTGGTTGCACCAGAGGAAAATTTAAATTAGGGTTGAGCTTGTTGTATAAACTTTCTAATCCCTTCATTTTCAACAAATTTACAAGGAATTTCATCAATGATTATCATCTTAGCAAGTGTAATAAGAGTTTTCTCTTGATTGAATTTAACAAGTTTTCAAATTCATGGAATTAGGGTCACCTTTACAATCTTTTCCAATATATACATATTGTTATTTGTTTCTTATCAACCTCCTTATTAGGGTTCATAAAACAAAAAATTTAATGCTTAAGTTAGTTGGTGGTTCGATATTTTTTATTATTATCCTTATATGACTTGTCATAGTAGTTGTAAATTGTCTTGCAAATCTACCTTATGCAATGACCCCAATCATTTGAATGAGTCTTAGTAGGTTTTCTCTTGAGTCTTTGGTATGGTTCAAATTACTCTGGATGTGTATAAATCTTTAGCATTGATTGTGATTGAGCTTCAAATACTGTAGATTGAGTAGGACCTTTAGAGAGTCTAATCAATGACATAAGACTTGAGTCATTCATACCTTTCTAGTGTTAGTGGTAGACTCAATTCAAATTTTATTTTCTATTCATATGGACATTGGTGAAAAATCAAAAATTACCAAAATATTTTAGTAATAATATTTAATTTATTTTAAAAAATATTTATTTATATAAGAGTAGTACTTATGATAGTAATAACAAAACAAAAGTATAAAAAATCATATTAAATGTCAACAATGTTGATTATAGGAATGGAAAAGGAACCTATGCACTACAAGAAAATCATGAAATAGAAACCAATTTTTAGAGACCAAAATAATTAGTTGCAATAATAGCTAAATTAGAGACCATTTTAGAAACTAAAAAAAAAAATTGGTTTCTAAATTAGTTTCTATTATTGTTAAATAGTTTCTAAATTGGTATTTACATACACCAACGACCAAGTAGAGTTGTTCAAACTTCAACAGACGACCATAGTCACTGAGTATCAAGGTCGATTTGAAAAGCTTTGCAACTGCGTAGTGGGTCTCATGCCAAATACCATACTAAATTGTTTCATTTCAGGGTTACATCCAGACATCTGTAGAGAGCTAGCCATTTTGAACCCTTATTCCATATCCCAAGCCATTGGTTTGTCAAAACTCATTGAAGACAAAATTAAGGATTCTAAACAGCAACCCACTCGGTTTCAAACACCACACACCGTCCAATCTCCCCACATATCACTACCAACAACCTCTCATAAAACCACTACCCATCATCACCAAAATTCAAAAATACCCATCAAACAATTAAAAACCATTCAAATGCAAAAATGACGTGTCCTAGGATTATGTTACAATTGTGATGAGAAATTCATTCCTCGCCACAAATGTAACGTCTCTCAGTTTTTTCTCTTACTAGATGATTTAGATCCACTTGATGATGCAAGAGAAGACACGGTTCCCACAATAGAAGCCTCAAACACCATCCATTTTCACTTCTTTTCCCAAGCCTTGACAGGAAATAATTCTTCTAAAAACCCTCAAATTCACAGGGATCATTCATAACCTACCAATCACAATATTGATTGATTTAGGCAACTCTCACAATATTCTTCAATCCCACATTGCTCACCACCTAAACCTCCCCATTACACCCAGCCCACCCCTCTCGGTGATGGTAGGAAATGGAGCTTTCATACAATGCTAGGGAAATTGTTCATTAGTTAACATTTCCCTCTAAACTTTTACTTTCACTATACCCTTCTATCTTTTGCCTATTGAAGGAGTTGATGTGGTTTTGGGCATTGACTGGCACAACACATTGGGACCCATTAAGGTTGAATTTTCTATCCCAAGTACTGCATTCACTCACCGAGACCAACAAATTATTTTACAAAGCCACCTCCACCCCAACACCACCCCCCGCTACCTATTAGGAATTTTGCCAATATCTTTCTACAAATTCCATTGCCTCCCTTCACTTTCTTTCCATTAAAAACCACCATCTTCACCCACATTCAATGCAAAATGAAATACAAAATCCATCATCCCAAATATCCTCCCTTCCCATTACCATTCAAGCCCTTCTTAGAGATTACCAAATCATATTCGAAAGACCACACGGTCTACCCCACATAGACCACATGACCACCATATTCCCCTTATCCCCAATACCCAACCAATCAAAGTTAGACCATATCGCTACCATCACCATCACAAAGAATTTATCACCCAATTCATAGTTGGTATGCTTTAAGAAGGCATTATTAAGCCTAGCACAAGCCCATTCTCCTCATCCATTCTTCTCATAAAAAAAGATGGCTCTTGGTGTTTCTGTGTTGATTATAAAGCTCTAAATGCAGCCACAATTCGTGATCGCTTCCCAATTCCTACCATTGATGAATTGTTCGATGAACTAGGCTCAACTACAGTTTTCTCTAAAATAGATCTCTACTCAAGATATCACCAAATCCTACTCCTCTCATAAGACACTCAAAAGAAAGCATTTCGTACTATGGATGGCCACTATGAATTTCTGGTCATGCCCTTTGACTTGACAAATGCACCCTCGACCTTCCAGGCAACTATGAATGATCTTTTAAGACCCTATCTATGTCAGTTTGTTCTAGTTTCTTTTATGATATTCTCATTTACAATTCTTATTTAGAAGATCACATTGTTCAATTAAAGATCATCTTACAAGTTTTACATGAACACATTTTTTTTGCTAAGTTAATGCAGTTTTTCCATAAATCAAGTGAGTTACTTGGGCCGCATAATTTCTGAAAAAGGGGTATCCCCAGACCCATAAAAAGTTAGAGAAAATCAAGAATGGCCACAGCCACGTTCGCTCACGGATTTAAGGGGGTTCCTTGGCCTCACCGAGTTTTACCAGATCAAAAGAGTTTGAATTCCCTTCTATCCCAAACTATCCAAACCCCAAAACAACAAAAATGGACAACAAAATTGCAGGGATACGATTTGGAGATAATATACAGACCAGGGAAACAAAATGATACAAACCAAGTAGCTATGAAGATGACTAAGGAAGCAAAAGACAAAGCACATGGCGAGTAGTCATCTCAGCAAACAATTCAAGACCCCGCCAAGGACCTCATGGACCCGACCAGAGGAGATGGACATAAACCAGAGCACCAACTGTTCTTCCTTTTGGTCTTCTTAAAAGAGAGAATATGTTGTAAATAATTTTGGGCTCACTTTAGGGGTCAAAATAACAAATATAGGCTAGAATAAGGTGCCTTTAACATATTAGGGGGTGTAGGTATCATTTTAGATTGTTCCTAGCCCTTTAGGAAGGCAATTTGACCTAGTTTCTAGAAGGACAAGCCTAGGGTGCAGGTTTAACTTAGTCAAACCCTAGGGCTGCCCATTTTCCCTTTTCCCATCCTACCCATCTTGCTTGTTTTCCAAGGCTCCTTCACCTATAAATAGGAGGCCTACCCATTGTATTTTACAAGTTGAATTTGAATGAAGTAAAGAAACTTTGCACAAATTGTGTGAGATCTTAGTGAGGCTTATGTCGTCTTAGGTTTGAGGTCTTATCTTGAGTGATTTGGGAAGTTCTCAAGTGGCGACCAACACACTCATCTTGGAGCACATCACCCTCTAAGTGGCGTGACATTTCTCACCCACCATCATAAGTTTTATCATTCCATTTTCCTTCTATTTCTCCATTCCATTTATGTTTTTGTCTCTTTGTCTCTCTTCTTTGTTGCTCTTGGGTTTCACTCATAATCATGAGTATGATGCATCATTTGGGAGGCCATGACCACCATTGATGTTACCTTGTGCCCTTTGTTTTGAATTCTGCAATTGCATCTTTGCCTCTGTGAAGTGCACCTTCACACTTACTTAACCACTTGGTTAAGTTCGTGTCCAGTGGGAATCTTCCATAGGTCCGCACCTTTAATTGTTAAAATCTCAATCTTAAGTAAAAGTGTCACCATAAATGAAAACATATAAAAATCAACTCACATCACAAAATGTGGTGGCTGACGCCTTCTCCCACCAAGAGACAATCAAGACTCCCATCATGTTGGTAGTGCCTTCACCCATTCCTTTGCTTTTTCATGAATTGTAGAAACTTTTTTGCTCGAGTGAAGGACTAATTGATAGGTGCATGCACTAATTTTAGCAACAACTAAGCCTATTCTCCACTTGTCAAGGTCTACTGTTCTTCCGACAACAAATTTTTTTACCTGATGCCAATCACTTTCGACAATGCATCATCTAAGAGTTTCATGAAGCCCCAACCACCGGCCACTTCAGTCTCAAGCCTACTCTTCGACGCATAGGAGCCTCTTTTTATTGGCTCGGATGGACTCGTAATGTTATAGAGTTCCTCCAATAATTCTCAACGTACCAACTAAACAAATATCTGCCAACAAAAATACAAGGATTATTAAAACCGTTACCAATACCCAATCAAGTATGGGTTGACCTTTCCATGGATTTTATAACTCATTTAGCTATGTCATTTGGCCACTCTATAATCAGGGTCATTTGTGATCGCTTAACAAAATACACACACTTTGTTGCCCTTCCCTCACAGTTCACGGCTCCACGGTTGACTACTTACTTCTCAATCAAAATTTGTAGACTCCATGGCATGCCAAAAACAATAGTTCCCGATAGAGACCCCCTCTTCGTCAGCACCTTCTGGAGAGAGTTGTTCAAGGCACATGGAACCACATTAAAATTCAGCTCAGCATATCCTCCACAAACGGATGGCCAAATAGAGGTACTCAATCCAGGCTTAGAGGCTTACCTACGATACTTCGCCGAAAATCACCCTAAAAAATGGTACCAATATCTGCACTTGGCAAAAATTTTGCACAATAGCTCATACCACTCAGTGATAAGCACATCACTGTTCCACGTGCTCTACGGCAGGCCGCCACCCACCACCTTGGACATGTTACACACACCACGCACGGGCACCACCATCGTGGAATTACTACATCATCTCACACTAGTTATCCATGCTCTTAAGGAAAACCTTCATCGCAGACGTCAAAGAATGTGTGACCAAGCCAATCGTCATTGCTCCAATCGAGTTTTTGCTCCGAATGACTAGGTATGGGTACGTATTCAACCCTACCGCCAGCACTCACTAGAGCGTCACGCAAGTCATAAGCTTGAACCGTGTTACTCAGGGTCGTACCGGATAACTCGCCGCATCAGTGTCGTAACATATGAACTCCAGTTGTCACCCTCATCGCGTGTCCATCCCGTCTTTCATGTTTCATTACTTCGGCCATTCAAGAGACCAAAAAGTATTTTGGAAAGTGTTGCGAGGAAAGCATTTTGAAAAGTATTTCAGAAAGGATTTCAGAAGGTGTTTCAGAAAGTGTTTCTAAAGATGAAACTCAAACAACTTCTAACACATTAACCATTCAATAATTCGCAATTAAACTCCTCAACTACCCCCCGACAACACCGCATGCCACAACCAATACCATGGTGCCACGCAACCCTCACTCAACGTTTTCTCATAACCCTTGTTTGGAGCCATACAACCCTCACTCAACTTTTTCCCATAAACCTTGCCTCGAGCCACACCCTCCAAAACCCCTCACGTAAAAACCCATCTAACCCTAAACAATGGCCCAATGCACTCACCTATCCACACCCTTCTGCAACCTATACCGCGGTGCCACGTAGCTCTAACACCTCTTTTCTCTATAACCTCTACCTCGAGCCCCACACCACCGCCTCCTCCAGCACCCTTCACCTAGCAACACACCTAACCCTAATTCATAAAACCCTCATCAAGAGCCCAAAGAGTGTGAAGAGTCCAATGAATGTGAATGACCCCTTACATGCGGAAACACACCCCACTTGTAGCCCATACAACCTACACCACTACTGAACGCACCCAACTAAGGCTCATTGAATGTCCAACAATTCAAACACCACCAGGGGCACACTTTGGGGGCAAAGTGTCTCAAAAGGCAGAGAGTAGTGTTACAACAAAACCCAATGCACATGAAAGGGCCACCAAACAACCTAAGTGGATGAAGGATTTCATAATAGGTTTAGAAGATCTATTGTTATTTTAATTCATAAATTAAGTTGTTTTTAAATTAAGTATTGTGTAGGTCCATGTGATCCATTTATCTTCTTTTAAAAGGACTCACTCATATATGAAATGACATAAACTCTGAGTATACCCTAATTTTTAGAGTAGTGGTAAGAAAGGTCTGGTAACTTCTCTTTATATTTAAAATATCAAAATAGACGAATTTCACTCATTTCCACTAAACATAATAACAAAAAAAATTGTTCCATTACTTTTTAGTTTTATTAACCCTTTTTATAAAACTGAGTAAATTAATTAAAGATATTTATAAAATATTAATGTGTTATGCAGTTGCAAATGCAAATATCTTATAAAAAAACCACTAATAATTTTATAAAAGGTCATTCATTAGGACCAATAGTATGAAAGTCCATCACTCATCACTCTTCACTCTTCTGTTTAAATGTCGTAGTGCCACTGTGGAGTTTTCCCTTCCTCTGTACACAATGAACCCCAACTGCAGCAAAATGAGAACCATTTCTTTTGTCCAGCAGAAAGCAGAACTGGCAAATAATGAAACACAAGTTTTTGATTTTGAGGGCACTCTGTTACGATCAACTTCCTTGTTCCCTTACTTCATGTTAGTTGCTTTTGAAGCTGGTGGGATACTCAGATCTGTTATCCTTTTTCTTTCATACCCCTTGGTATGGCTGGTGGGTGAAGATCAGCTTGGCTTAAAGATCATGGTTTTTTTGTGCTTTTTTGGCATTAGAAAGGACACATTCAGAACAGGGTCAGCTGTTCTGCCTAAGTTCTTCTTAGAAGATATTAGAGGGGAAATCTTTGAAGCTCTAATGTGTTATGAGAGAACAGTGGCCACTAGTCAATTGCCTAGAATCATGGTTGAAAATTTCCTGAAGGACTATTTAGGAGTTGAAGCTGTCATGGCACGAGAGTTGAAGTCCTTCAGTGGTTTCTTTTTGGGAGTGTATGAGAAGAACAATCCAAATAAAATCTCTTCATATAAAATTAATGGAGGCACTAAAGGGAGAAACATCAACAACAAGTGTACTGGAATGGTAGATAGCAACCACATTGAGTTTATTGACCAGGGGCAACTTCACCAACAATTCAAGGTTTGATATTTTTTAAATATATAAAATAATCAAATCATTCATGTCATGTCATGTCTTTTTGTGCTAAACAAAACAGTTTTAAGCTAACAAAGACATGCGCATTCTGGAGTCTTGTTTAATCTAATTAACTGATTGTTAACTGCATGTTTTTTTTCTCAAGTTACTATTAATATAAAAAATTGTTGTGAAAGGATTATATAGGAAAAAGAGTTGTAAAAATATCATTTGTGATTTCTTCTTCAGGAGGTTTGCCTGGCTGATGAGAACAGAAATTGTCATGTTCTTTCGAGAGAGAAGTATCCGAAGCCATTGATCTTCCATGATGGAAGATTGGCTTTCAGGCCAACTCTTGTATCTTCTCTGGTCTTGTTCATTTGGTTACCCTTTGGACTATTTCTTTGCCTACTAAGATTTACAATAGGCATAGCATTGCCCTTGAATGTGTCAGCTCCAATATTGGCCCTCTCAGGAACAAGAACCACGATTTCAAGACCCCAAAGCACTGTGTCTTTGGTCCACAGTGAAGAAAAGAAAAAGGGTATGCTCTATGTGTGCAATCACAGAACCTTGCTTGATCCACTTTATGTTTCAATTGTCTTAGGTAAACCACTTTCCACAGTCACATACAGTCTAAGTAGATTAAGTGAAACCGTATCTCCTATCAAAACTATAAGGCTAACAAGGGACAGAGAGAAAGACAGAGAAAAAATGAACAAACTGCTGAGCCTAGGAAACCTTGTGGTGTGTCCTGAGGGAACAACTTGCAGGGAACCTTATCTGTTAAGGTTTAGTCCTTTGTTTGCTGAGCTTGCAGCTAACATTGTTCCTGTGGCTATTGATGTGAAGGTTAGCATGTTTTATGGAACAACAGCAAGCGGGTATAAATGTTTAGACCCCTTTTTCCACTTCATGAATCCAAATCCTACGTATACCATAAAATTTCTGGAGATGCTACAACAATCCCAAACATGTCTTGGTGGTGGAAAATCGAAAATTGAAGTGGCCAATTTCGTGCAAAAGGAGATATGCAAAGCTTTGGGGTTTGTATGCACCAGCATGACCAGGAAAGACAAGTATTTGGTCTTGGCAGGTAACGAGGGCGTGAGCTCATGCAATAATTGCCACCAGTAGCTACAAGCTTTTGTGTGTAACCCTTTGAACAACCGTCGAGAATAAAGATTCCTCTTCGGGAAGTCTCATGCTGAGGAGTTTTACACGATAAGTTGTTATGCCTTTTAGTGACAAATTTGTTACATTATGCTATGCAGCTTTCATTTGTACAATACTTTTGTTCAACAAATAGGTAAGTGTGAAGAATGAATAAACAAATTATGTACAGCAATAATATAAAATGTTATCGTTAATTGAAAATTTTGATTATTAGTTTGAAAGTGTATTACTAATTTTGAATATAGTGAAATTTATTATAATATAGAGTGAAACTTGGGTCCATATTTATTGTATTAAATGTTTCATATCCTTCCTATACAATACAAGTTAATTTGGGGGTTTAAAATACAATAATATTAAAATGCAATGAAATTGGTCATGCATGATTAAAAAAATTCAAGAATTGAAAATGGAATTCCTCTTCTTATAGTTATCCGAATATTCGCATTCAAGTTTTGAACAATTAAATTTTTCAATTAATTAATTCAATAAAAAAAACGGCATTGAAACAAAATACAAAGGAAATCAAAATATTATTCAATCTAATTTGTATTTAACTAACAAATCAAGTTTCAATTATTCCTAATTTGATTTCTAAAATCAAAATACCATTTAGCATCATAAAGTGCATGCCTAAACATTAAAGAGAATAAGAACAAACTTTCAATGTAGAACAATAGTGCAAAACTCAATTTAATTTATATGATATTAATTTTGTAGTTGAACTTCAAGAATTAGTTCTCCATGGATGAAGAACTAAAAACACAAAAGAGAAATGAACATGAAAAAAAAAAATTGAAATTTACAAGAAAAAGAAAGGAAGAGACAATTTCTAGAATTAAAAACTAAACAAATCAACTCAATATATTTTGTGAAAGCGCATTTAGCCTATATAAGTTTTGATCACTTGTACACTTAGACCTAATTGTAGGTTCTAACTAGGTTCGTAAGCTCAATTACAAAAGCTCAAGCTAAAACTAAGAAAGTCAAATTTGTATGGGTTTTTATACAAAAAAATTACAACAAATTCATCTCAACTTCCAAAAATCATTCTACAAATTAAGAGACACACATGTGGAAACGTGGAACAACTTCTATATGATTAGAAGACACATGAAGAGTTTATAACTTTCACATTCATTTTCAATAGAGATCTAAGATTCATTTTGCAGTAAGTCAGTCTAAACCGTTTAGAAAACAACAACCAAAAACATCACAATATAGGATTATACTGGTTTAACTAAACTCATAGTCTACATCCAGTTCTCTATTAAGACAAAGCTTAAGAGGTTTCACTAATCAAATAAATTATCACAACAGGTACACCAACCACTCTTGGTTATCTAAGTACACAAACCACTCCTGATTACATTGTCTTAATCTCTCCTTAAAACTAAGACCTCAAAGAAAAAAAGAATCATTGTAAGCTTAATGGATTGGCTTTCTTAGTTATTGTTATTTATAAATGCTTGTTTAATTCAATTAATATGATTTGATTGAAAGATTAATGCTTGATATGTTAGAAATCACCATTCATGCCTTTAGAACTTGAATGATGTTGGGAAACACGGTCATTTTTTGAATTTCAAATCAACCAAGTATGTAAATGTCTGATAATGGAGTTGAATATTTGGCTTGAACTATTCTAATGGAGGATCATCAAGCCACCACAACTTGGGGCTAAGAAGATTGAAGAAGATAGAGCTTTGATTAGAGCATCCATTTCTAAGAGTCTTTTTCATTTTCCTAGTCTTGTAAATTTGTATAGAGTATGTTTAGTTTGGTAATTTTTGTGTAGAATTTAATTGGGCTGTATTTGGGCCATAATTGGGTTTGTACTTGGGCCATGTATTGGGCTTATTTTTATGAGCCATGTATTGGACCAATTAGAGTAGGGTGTAAATAGGAAAAGAGAATCTAGCTAAAGTTACAATTGGGCCTCCTTGGACCCAATGGAACTCTAGACCATCTTGGGTGCATAAATAAATTACTAGAGGGAAAATAGAAAGCATGAAGCGGCAAGGAAGGCATGAAGTTCCACATGTCATCCCCTCAATGAAGTGGATTTCCACCAACTAAGAAGGTCCACTTGTCAACCTCTAATTTAAGAGGATTTGCTCCAATGAGAGAAAGCCTATTGTCATCATGAGAATGGAGTGGATTATCTTCAAGTAGAGAAGGACACTTGTCACCATGGGAGTGGAAAGTTTTTAGGGTTAAAAATTTCACCTTGGTTTCCCTTAGCACCATAAATATAAGTGTCATTGCTCTTGTAAATCTAGCTTAAAATTGATAAAGAAAAGTTGCCCATGTTTGTGCATAATTTGTCTTTTTGCACACTCTTTGTTAGCACTAGTTTTGTGTATAGCTTATAATTACTTAGGATTTTTCCTCACCTCTTCTAATTTCTATATTCACCCACCAAATTCATCTTCTCCATTCAGTTTTCTTCATCCATTTAACCCACTCAAAGCATCCATCAAACCACAATATATAAAAAATTACAAAGAGCTACATGGATTCAACATAGGATTACATCATTTGGTATCAAGAGCTTTGATCACAATCAAGTTAAGTTGTCTTATTTTTGTCTTTGAATTTCCATATTGTGTTTTTTTATTTTCAAACGGTTCAATTTCATTGTTTCTTCTTGAACCACCAAGAAAGAGTGATAAGAATTATTTTTATTTGGTTTGTCTGCTCTCTTTTTTCTTGAGTCTTTATTATTATGTTTTTCTTTGGTTCATTACAATATATTGTTGTTATGTTTTTATTTTATAATCCATTCCATGTTGTCTAAGTCATGTTCATTTCAAATATGTCATAAACTTCTAGTAGTATTTTGTTTTATTTTAGTTTCTTGATTTTGTGAGTCTACCACAAAGTATTGTGTAACCTGATTTGTTTTGGCTCTTTGTGATGTGATTCCAATAGCCATATAGAGAAAGGTTCTTGACCTTCTTAGGAATCACCTTGAGTTGGACATTATAGAGGCACTTTTCTTAGAGTTGGATCATTGTTCTAAGACAAGAACT
>Ga0123342_1006065_pt1 | contig 17013 bp, 12 predicted proteins | sample Turbeawhitnodule_FD_89960 | JGI IMG/M metagenome (GOLD analysis project Ga0123342, IMG submission 89960) | Root nodule microbial communities of legume samples collected from Mexico - Turtle bean Mexico white nodule | ecosystem: Host-associated > Plants > Roots > Nodule | place: Mexico: Nepantla... | reverse complement strand
TTCAAAAATAATTTTTTCATTTTTGTGTAAGGTTATTTTCGTCATTTAAGAGGGATATTTTTGTCATTTTCTAGAACTGATTGGGTGCATGCTGAAATTGATATGGTGTAGGGAGAAATTGCCTATTATTATATTACTGCACCCAATTTCAGGGAAAAAAACGAAAATACCCTTAAAAAATGTGTATATATAAAAATACATTTCAGACCCCTTTTTCGGAACAAAATAATATTTTTCATATCTACTTTTTCAGAATGTATTATTTTCAATTTTAAATTTTTTTATCTGGAATAGAATTTGGATTTTTGTTTCTAAATGTGATATCTACTTTTTTGGAATGTATTATTTTCAATTTTCAATTTTCTTATCTGTAATAGAATTTTGATTTTTGTTTCTGGATGTTTATTTCCAGAACACAATAATCTTTTCCAGATCTACTTATGTTTATTTCCAGAACACAATAATCTTTTCCATATCTACTTTTTCAGAATATATTATTTTCAATTCCGGATTTTGATTTTCAAAGAGATTTTTTGAATTTGAAAATTTTGTTAGTGCAGGTTCAAAAATGTTGGGTGTAGGAAGTTTGCCTTCCTCTATTACTGTTTGTCACGCGCTCTATACTCCATTTCAGTGTTGAGAACATTGCAGAGAAAAAAAAATAGACCGCTTATAAAATTCTGGTAAGCATTTGAATAATAAAAGTACAATTATTTTACTGAATTCCAAATATCATGTCAGTATTACTACATAATAGGCTCAGACTCTGTGAGCCTGCAATTACTGTAAATTATAAGAAAAAAATAACTAAATTATCAGTCCTTACAATCAAGTAAATAAAAGTAAAGAAACAATTCATGTAACTGTTAGTTTGCACTGCAACTTATGAACATCACTTCTATTTACGATGAGCCTCCGCGTCAGGTACAAGCTTCATCGCCTTACTTCTTTTCTGCTGATATTTGGCAAATGAATACCATACACCGCCAGCTGAATTGATAACCAATCCAGACACATTCAAAGCATGGACTTGAACACCACCCAGTAAAAAGAAACCAAGGGTCTGAAGAAGCAACCATCAACGGGTTTAGTGCTTGCAGTTAAAACTAGACATAAATGAGCATAAAGGGTACGCAAGCAAATTAAACTACAAAAAAAAATATGGATAGATTATGTATATGTATGAATTTGGCCTGCTGTGACAGATTTTCTATGGCAAACACAGAATCACTCCTAGCTTACCGTGGAAACAACCCCTTTGAGAACGCCAACAATAGTTGTAGTTAAGGCTGAATTAACAATTGTACACAAGAACATGGTGAAGTTGAGAACAATGCCCATCACCAATGAAAGAATAAGAATCATCAAAAATGAAAAGGAATAACTCTGCAAAGGAAAACAAAATATTAGCTTTGGCGTCAATTTATCACTAAATAAAACATGATACAGCTTTGCCATATAATTAAATACTGCAGATTTTTTTAGCTTTTCCAGAATATGTCGCAAGCTATGGCTCCAGCTTTCAACCATCAAAACGGCATTTTTATGATCCTTCCACAAAATGATTACTAAGAATACACTTTGTCAGCACTTTAAAGTGAATCAAGTAATCTATTGATTTAATTTACAATTGTAAAACATCTGATATATAAAAGGCCAATTGCTTTATGAAAGCAAAACGGACCCAGATCGTGCCAAAATCAAAAGTTGCTGTTTTGTCTTGTTTTCCACCATACATCAAGTGATCTTAACCTCACACCGCCCCTATTTTTTTTCCTAGTTTGTAGAAACATGCCCAATTCTAAGAAACTCAAAAGTCACATGCCCAATGGACCAATACATAGAAAATTTGCACAAAACTACTAAGCAGACAATATCAGTAAGAGGAAGGAAATATTAGTGCATATATTATTTCTTTTGAATTATCCAACAACATAGAAAAACTATCATATGTAAATGAACATATTTGCTGTTTGAGACTAAATATAGCTATCACTGAGGCATTTACCACTTCCTTGTGAAATAATTGGGATTTATTTGATTGTATATATAAACAGATAAGATTTAAAAATGTCCAAATATTCAATTCATTCTGGCATAATCATGAATCAATCCAAATAACAAGAACCAGGTTAAGATTCTGACCTTTGCAAATAATAAAGATAAAGAATTTGGGAATTCCCCAGTGACTATGATGAGAAACATCAAGAATGGAAGAGATAGAAAGCTGTTATAGAACATGATTTCCAAGGATGAGAGTCCATCCTCGGCACCAGATTTTTCCACCAGCACAAGGTACATGGTCTGCATATACGAGTAAGCAGCACTATGAACAAACAGTGCAAAATTACAGTGTCGATTCCATTATAAAATTAAGATTTAAGAACTACGATGTATCAGCATATCACCTGAAAAAAAACGGAAACAAAAGCCATGCTATACCCAAAAAGGTCAAAGGAAAAATCTCCAAGGGCAGCAATGAGAACTCCAGCAGCAATCAATATAACTGAAAGAGCCACCTGAAATTTGACAGAAAATTATATACATTAAGATTTATCAGCTCAAGAGTGGAAAGAACGAAATGCTACCAATCATTATAATTCACACCCAAGGCTAATCAACTGTGGCATTAGACCCACATACACTTTACACTGTACAAGAAAATGAACACAGCTTTACACACTGTTAATTGTTTATAAGGTACCATACCCAATTTTAGAGTCCACCAGTGATCAGTATTTCCACAAGATCAAAGTTTATTCTTGTTTGCTGCACTAACTAAATTCCGTTACCAATGGTTCGTCTCCCTTTTTAAATAACACAAATTCTCTTCTTAAAAACCTCTTGTTGCAACTTAGTTCAACCAATAACTTTCATGGTATGTAATTCACATAGATAAACTATTTTGACAAGGTGACAGAATGAACAAAACCTCAAATAACAACCAATACCTGAGCTGTAGGTCTCCCCTTTCCCGAGAAGTACCCAGCAATAAGTACAGCAAGTGGCGTAAGCCTCTTGATCGCAATATACATTGGGATATTGACTCCTTTCAAACTGGCCAAAGCAAAAGCCACATTAGCATTATAGAAAATTGAAAGCGGAAGCAGTCGCTTGGCCGTCGCCATATCCAGTTCTCTCGCCTTCGTGTATCCCATATTCCTACCAACGTGAATAAGCAAAGAGGTAGCCAATTGCTGAAAAACACAAACATCGGTAAACAAAAATCCAACAGCAATAAAGGGCGAGAATCTGTTATTTTATCAGCAAAGGCAATAATAATACCTGAAAAGTGAGAAGAGTCATCGAATATGCATACTGCATAAGAACAGCCTTGTTGATAAAAACCATGAGCATGGAGGCAAATCCATAAGCCACAGCCGCGAGCAAACTACGTGAAAACAAAATCTCAGTCATGGCAGCTATTCTCGAGCCTTGAATATCCAGAATTCGTAAGAGCAAGATTCAGCGATGGAATGTTAATGAAGTAGTGATTGAGGCAGTGTGAGAAACGGTTATTGAAAACGAGATTGAGCTAAACGATGAGGAAAAAGAGAAGCATGTGGAAAACCTTGACAAGGAGCTGGTTTCTGCATCTGCACGGATCTCCATGAGTAAGAAATGGCGAAAAAGAGATCCAAGAAATCAAAGATTAAGAATAAAACAGAACCTGGAGAAAATTAAAAAAGAAAAAAAGCAATTAAATATAAAATTAGGGAGCGATTTAGTTGGAAAAGGCGAGTTTACATGTCTGCGGAATTGATAAGAGAAAGAAGAGAAAGTTTGAGAGAAAATAGTAAAAAGAAAAAGAAAGAGAGAAAGGAGAAAACAGTGAAACAGCTGGCGTAGTGTGGCGTTTCATTGCTCCCAGTTGCCATGCACCAAACTTCTCCGTCTTTCGCCATCACTCACTCACTCACCCAATTCCTACCAAGTAAATTGTAATTAACTATTCTCATCAATAACTATAACCGTTGACATTATACAAAAATAACCTAACCTAATAAATATTTATATCAAACTACTTAATCACATACTTACAAATTCAAACACTTATTACATACATTCTTATGTAAATTAATATTCAATTATATTGAATATGTTTACACTTAACTCACCGTCATCATCACGATAACAAAAATTAACCATAAGGTTTTATGATAGGATGATTAATTATATTAAAGTAGTGATACAATGTTTTTTTTATGGTATGTTACATCATTATTGAATTAAGATATTTAGTATAATAATTTCACGCTTCAATAAATGAATTATATGTTTAATATAATAACTCTTCTTGTACTAAGTTGAAAACGCTCCAAGAAATGAATCATATATATATATTTAATATAGTAACCGACATTAAATTAAATGAATCCAACAATTAAGCAAAGTTAGAAAAAATTTAGGGTTATTCATATTTTTCGTGGAGGAAATACGTGTGTTGATAAGTTGATTAATTTATGATTTATTCATAGAGAATCCTTTTATTGGTATAATAAGTTTTCATATAGTCTGTTCATATAATTTTTTATTAATAGATATAATCTATCTCTATATATTGTTTTTTTAACATATGAATTTTGGCCTAATTCCTCCATATTTTTGTATTTTTATTTTAATAATATTTTTTTTATGTGATGACAAATAATTGTTGTTATTTGAAGTGTCAACTTAACTGAAATGTCAAGCTTAACTGAAATGTCAAACTTAACTGAAATGTCAAGTAGTATAGTGTTGCTTAACATGTTAAACAAGTCTTAATCTACTTTTAAATAACCTAATTCACATACAAAATGTATAACTATAAACCTAGACAAGCACGGTGGATTTCACACACAAAAATTTCAATTTATACATAAGATACAAGAAAGAACACTTATTATAAAAAAAAAAGCCCAATTCAAATATTACTGAAACGTATTATATTTTACAATATAACTTCTAATTAAAATAACTTCAAATGTTTATAGCTCAATATTTTCATACACTATCTCTTAAAAAGTTAAAACAAAACTGTTTTTAAACTATGAGAGTGACATTCATGAAGTAATGCTTATTTCAAAGTCAAACATATAGTTTTTAATATGCTCATTAGTTAAATTTTCTTATATATTAAAAGTTTGGTAACTTTTAAGATGATATGTAATGAAAAAAAATATATACTTTTTTTTACGATTAATAATGAGTTTAATCCTATTGTATCAGGTTGAATAGTCATTTACATAGTTAGAAATATATATTATCTTCTATCTAGCTTTTAAGATATAATATTTGTTATTTATATTAATATCTATATCTCATATAACTAGTATTTTAATATGTATATCTATATATTCAAATGATTTCTATATCGTATTCATTCAAATTCAAATTCAACAATCAATACTCATCAATATTTATAATTCATACTACCATTCAAACACTTTTAATTACTTATTCACATCACCATCAACATGTAATTTACCAAATCAACAAAAATCTATCATCTCTATAATTTCACATCTAATCTTATTCAAAACAATCTATTTTACTCAATAACCAATCCTGCAAGAAAATTTGAAGATGGTGGCCACATTCACATTCAAATCTTATAATCTAGGATTCCATTGGGAAAAAAATATATAAAATCAATTTATCTTACCTGTGTAAAAGTAGGTATGCTTACAAATAGATCTAACTCCTAAAGATCACAAGATAGTTTTACTTGTACCACATAATTATGATCAATGATCCAAACATATTATTAAGACTATGAACTAACATAAACTAATCATGAAGCAAAAATCATCACATGCAACCATAACTGACCAAACAAGCCTAAAAATTAAAAAAGCTGACTAAAAAAATGAACAAAAATGAATTTATTCTAACTAAATTTTTGACATTTCAATTTTGTAGTATTCACTCTTAAAAATCTAGTGACGGACTTCAATCGTCAATATAATGAAATAATCTCGGAGAAAAGGTAGAGGAGGAAACCATGATAAATTTTAGAAAAATAGTTATTTTACTAAAATTAAACCTAAATAATTGATTTTTCTATTTAAATATCCTTCCACTTTAATAAAATATTAAAGTGTTATTTATAACACTCATACTCTACAACCATTTTTAGGTCCTTATCAATCTTATATTTTTTCATCTAATTCATTTTTAATGTTTTGTTCATATCAGCTGGTAGCTAAGGTTCTATGAATAAATTTCACCAAATAACATAATGTTGTTTTTATTTCAATTTAGTTTTGATATGTATTTATTAATATTTAATTTAATCTTTATAAAGCCATAGTTATTTTTCTCACCAATTGTATCAAATTTAAAACTTATAAGTTTGATGGTAATAAATATTAAGAATAAGACTAGTACAATAAATCTAGTAACTTATTAAAGTATATATTAATTAAATTTTAAAAATAAATTAAAAAACGAAGAAAAAAAAGTAACGCATAAAAATAGGAAAAATAAAGAAAAAGACAAAGATGAAAAAGAAAAAAAAGGAGACACGAAAAGAAAAATAATAAACTTATAGAATATTACAAATTAATTTTAATTATAGTTCAGTTTAATCTCATGGCAGTCATGTATAAGATATGTTAGATGTGACATATCACACAAAAATTATTTCATTTCCTCATAGAAACTATTATGAATAATAAAAAAATATTTTTGAATTTCAATACACAGAAGAATAAAATAGGACACAATATATATTTTAAGTATAAAAAAATTGCACGACGAGTGAATTAAAACTTATTTTTAACATGATTTTCTAAATCATTTATTACAAAAATGAATAAATTTATTATATATCATAATTTAATATTAACATAAAAAAAACCCTTATATGGTGAGTGCACTGCAATGTAAAAAATACTAACATATTTGTTTTTCTCTTACTCGTTCCATTAATCCTATTTTGATATCATAAAAAAAAAACAATATTTTTTGATAATTTAACTTTACATTATTATTATCCAAAATATTAATTTTCAAACTCAAATTAAAATAGTTAATATTTTCATTTTAAAATGAATGATTTCGATATAATGGATGCTATAAACCATGACAATGCTTATTAGTCATTGAAATATATTAAGTTATTAAAATCTTTTATTTAAATATAATGATAATTTTTTACACTAATAGCACAGTAAAGAGTAAAAACTATCACAAATTTACATCATATGGATTTTTTTGTGTGTGTTTGAAACTTCAACAATAATTAGATTTTTTTAAAAGAACAAACAAAACATATAACGACAGAACCTCTTATAATAAAAATATTATCAATGTCTTTTAAATAATAAAAAAACAAATTTCATTTATTTCTAAAACTTAAATGTCCAAATAATAATTTTAAACACAAAAAAATAAATTACTATAGAACTAAAAATAGGTTTTAACTTTTTGAAAATATAAATGTATATATTTAGTTTATTCAAGAACGAGTATTTATTATCTAACCAGACTAGTAAAGTAATATCATAATTGAAAAAATAAATTCAATGGTTAATATTAAGTGTATATGCATAATAATTCCAAACAAAAAATCACCTGTAATTAATAAATATTAGTTTATATGACTTAAAAATTGATTAAAAAGACACAAATTTAAATAAAATCAATCAAACTGCATGGTTGTTAATTGACTAGATATGGAACTTTAAATAAGATTTATTATTATAAACAGCTGAAAAAAATCAATAAAATTGTTTAAAAGAAATGAATTAGTAATAAGATTTTTTTTTAATAAAACTAATTTAGGATATAAAAAAAATAATCACTTTTTTTTTTTCAGTATAAATTTAGAGCATTCTCCTTCAAGAATTGTGTGTTTATATAAAGTATAGGTAAAAAAGTAAACGGGTTTATCCGGTTAAGTTGGGTTAACACAATCCGGGTTAGGATACAGTGGAAGTGGATGGACATGGTTATGAGATTGGCGGAATGAGGTTGGAGAATTGATTGAGAGTGCGAAACCAAAATCCAAAACCAAAAACACCATTTGGGTTGGGACCATTCACCATCCACCGCCTTGTCTTCTTCTTCTGCTTCCAAATCACGGTCAGAAAAATATCAAATCCGTTCCCTTTTCCATCTTTCGCACAATCCCCCAGATTTCAATCACCGATTTCCACCATTATTATTATATTATATTGTTGCAATTGTTTACTTGATTTCTTCCAAATGTTACGATATGGCTCCGTGACAATTACTCGCTCTTTCTCTTCTCAGGAACAATCTCTCTCTGAATCGCGCGAGGTTAAGATATGCAACAGAGGCTGAAGTTGCAGCAACAACAAGCCCTCATGCAGCAAGCTTTGCTTCAGCAGCAACAGATGTACCACCCTGGCATGCTCGCCGCAGCTATGTCTCAGGTTAGCCTTTCTCTGCATTCTTCTTTTCCTTTTTTCACCTTTTTTTTTCTTTTCTTTTCCTTTTTTTTTCTCCGTTTTCAATTACGCCGCATTTTTTCTGCCGAATTTGTGCATCCGACTTCAATTGCATTTGCTGCGCTGTTTCTATTTCCGTGGAAAAAAGAAAATAGGGCTTGTGGATGGGCAGAAAACATTTAATTCATGTAATTAGGGTATTGGCGGTGTTGTTGCTCTGGTTTTCGTGGTAGCTTAATTTCAGGCCACTTTCACAGTCTTGTAAGATACAATTGTTACCCGTTGCCTTACGGTTTTTCTATTCTCTCCACAGGAATGATTATTGATAAATGAAAATCGCATTGCTTGCTTCAATTTTATTTGGTTCATTTTCATCTAGGTTTCGTTGTCAAGAAAATGGCTGCTGCTGCTGCTGTGGTCTATTGTTGTCGTTTAAATTATTCAGAATTGACAATTTGATATAATTGTTGAGTACCACCGACTAGTGTATTATATGTATTTGTGATTTGCAATTATTTTGCTCCCAAACTTTGAGCTCTTCAATATGGCAATAGGAGGAACCTAATGATTGCACAAAATGTTAGGTCGTGGTCGTAGTCAACTAGAATATGTCAAGAATTTATAACCTGTGGACCTATAAAGCATACTATAGTTATCTCATTTAATGGAGGTATTGTTGCAGAATTGTTTTTGACGATTATGATATGAACTAAATTGGTTTATGCATTTGGTTGATTTACTATTTGGTTTGTTAGAAGCATATGAGAAATAGCTCAGTCCTTTATTGTCTCTAAATAGTGTACTCTATTTTTTCTTCTATTTAAGGTTTCTGTCTGTGTATAGTTGATTGGACCTTCTTTCCTTTTGTCTGTTTTGTTTATTCTTTTGTTGTTTTTGTAAACTTTGCAGATGGAGCCTGTTCCAAGTGGAAATTTGCCTCCTGGTTTTGATACATCTGCATGCCGTAGTGTGTGAGTGTTTTATTTCTTTCATATTTTAGATGATTTTTGTCCGTAGTTTCATGTTTGTGCACAAGTATGAGTGTTTCCATTTTAACCAAATTTCTAACAAATGTAGATACATTTTTTTGTTGTTGCATAAATGTTGTTTTTATCTGATCTGAATTTCTGAGAGATAGATTCGATGCTACTGAAGTTCAATGTTGTATTAAATAATCACTGTACTAGAATTAGTATAGTTATTCTCTTTGACGCCTTATTGATCTAAAACTATGTTCTTTCAGTTATGTAGGAAATATTCATGTAAATGTCACTGATAAACTTCTCGCAGAAGTTTTTCAGAGTGCTGGTCCTCTTGCTGGCTGCAAGCTCATAAGAAAAGAAAAGGTTTTTGATTCTATATTCACCTCTATTTTCTTTGTTGATGATCATTGATGCTCTTATTATTATTATTAGTTTACTTGTAAATGACCTCTTTTAACAAGCCTTGTTGTAAAATTAAAAAACCCTGTTATTTTTCCTAATTTTCCTTAATATTATGAATATGTTGATTACTAGTACTGATGAGTAAGCTTTTAATTGTTTTAAAAAAATCTGGCTGGCATAAGAATTTAGAGTATAGAATTACTTTAATCTGAACTTCTCTAATGAGAATCTTTATTCTACAAAGGTGATATGTTTTCAAGGAGTTATGAAAGGATAAGTGCATATCAGTCCAGAATTTGTTTGGTGATTCTGGCCTTTACTAACTGAATTATAGGTTTCGGTGTCTCCCTTCTTTTGAATCCTTTTACTGTGATGCATTTGGTGGTAATATTATCCTGGTGTCGTCTTAATATCTGGCCTCTTGCTTATCATAATTTTTTTACCAACCTTGCAATGTAAATGGCTTCTCTAACTTGGAACTGTGTATGGTGAAAGCGGAGAGCTTGAGAGAGTGAGTGTATATCAGCTAAGATGGATTGCTTTAGATCCTGCTTGTGTGCTATATGTCATTTGACACTAGTCATTTCTGCTGTGGGTTACACTGTGAAGTTTCCGTGACTGTGGCTCTTATGTTGTGTCTGTCCTAGCTTATTTTAGGCCTTTCTTTTGCTGAAAGCAGTAGCTAAGCCTAACAGAATTTCTTTAAAAAGGAGCTTTTCAAAAGGTAACTCCTTTTTAATAGAGAAAACTTAAAAAGGAGCTTTTTAAAACCACTAGTTTAGGAGCTTTTGGTTACTTCTCCTTCTCTATTTCAAATGCCAAGATCTAATAACATAATACCCAGGAACTTTGAACTTAAAAGTATTTTTAAGGTTAATATATTACAGAATATTACTACACAACTTTAACATTAAATTTAAAACTCTTATTTCAACTTTAATTTTAAATTAACTCTTGTGCAAAATAAATTTGGACATACGACAGCTTAGTTTAGCTCTACATGCTATTTCATGGTTACCCTTATTCTTTTCCCAGTCATATGCCTAATATCTACGCTCTCTCCTAGAATCTTTCTACTTATTTTTCCGGCCTTTTCTTACTGTGAAATTAATGTTACAGTCCTCTTATGGTTTTGTGGACTATCACGATCGAGCATCTGCGGCCCTTGCAATAATGACATTGCACGGACGACAACTGTAAGCATTTTGTTTGATACATGTTTTATTCAGCTTCTTTGGCATATTTGCATAGGTTTGTTTGTGAACTGTGAAGAAATTCTCCATCTGGATTTTCTGGAGATAGAGGAACCATTATCGTTTTTACTTTCATATTCTTTTTTACTGATAGACCTATTACTCACGTTTACTTAGCATTACAAAATATTTTAATGGCTCTAAGATGTTCTAATCAGACAATCTTGAGTCTTGGCAACTTGTCAGAGTTTATCTTTATATGTAGCTACTTTGAATAATATATATTTTTTATTTCTGTTTGCAGTTATGGTCAAGCACTTAAGGTGAATTGGGCATATGCCAATAGCAGTAGGGAGGACACATCAGGTTAATTTTAAGACAGTTCATATATTTTGTGATTTCAATTATTTTGCTTCTTGGGGGCATTCTTTTTCTTTTTTCTTTTCAATTGTATATTCCTTTAATTTTAGTTTAAAATCATCAGGGCACTTCAATATATTTGTCGGTGATTTGAGTCCAGAGGTTACTGATGCAACTTTATTTGCTTGCTTCTCAGTCTATCCTAGTTGTTCGTGAGTTCCTCATTGCTTTTTGTTTTTTTTCTTCATTGTGAATTTTTTGGTCATTGGAGCAAGGTACATTCTGTTTTTATGGTGACTGTTGTGGTCCTCATTAGTGGTGACAAGTTGAAGATAGTTAACTGGGGGGAACTTTTCAACAAGTTACTCAGCCTTGAAAGATGTTTTGGTTTCTGGAATTTACTTTTCTATCTTCTCTCGTTATTTGCAGTGATGCAAGAGTTATGTGGGATCACAAAACCGGTCGGTCAAAAGGATATGGTTTTGTTTCTTTCCGCGATCATCAGGTACTGAAGAGATCAACCAATGAACCATCCTGAAAGAGGAAAAAGTTAAAGCTTTATTAGGAAGTGCAATTATTTTCCAAAATAAGCTGAACTAAATGTGTTGTGAAAAGATCTTTAAATTGTTTTTCTTTCAAATTAAATGAGAACAGAACACTCAATATCTCCAGAACTTTATTTCATTTAAATTGCCATATAAATTTTATTTGCTGTGTTTTTGTTGGATGTGTGAATAACAGTATGAACCCTTTTAGAATATCTTCCAAGTTAAACCTTACAAATAATAAGGTTGGTGTAACTACGTTAATTGTGTGCTGAATTATATGCAGGATGCCCAGAGTGCCATAAATGATATGACAGGTTTGGCATTCAGTTGTATACCTTTGTGCTCTTTGTTCCCTGCTTTTGTGTCATGTTTTTTGTTCATACCAACATGTGGTGTTTCCTGCATCATATAGGTAAGTGGTTGGGAAACAGGCAAATACGATGCAACTGGGCAACTAAGGGTGCTGGTACCAGCTCCAGTGAAGAAAAGAGCAATGACAACCAAAATGCTGTTGTGCTTACAAATGGATCTTCAGGTATCAAGTACCTTTCTAGATAGCCAAGAGCCTGAGCCTAAATTTCTGAAACCATGAAAACATAGATGAAGACTCAAGTTTACATTTTTTTCCTTCTCCAGTTCAGGCTATTTTTTTGAGTGGTATGTGTTATTCACTGTTCTGAATTATGCCATACTGATTCTAAAGATGACGGAAGGACCGATGGACCACACACTTATTAGGGTAGCATATATATTTTGGTGGCTTATAATAGAGATCCACAATGGCTAAAGATATAATAAAATTATAATATATATAAGTGAATTCATCCCTTAACTTGCAAGTTGGTTTTATAAGATTGAGTTAGGTTTAAAAACTCAATTTCTAAGATGATATTAGAGTCTATTCTAACAAAGTTTGTTAGACTTATCTGGTCATCCCCTATCGGGCTACTATTGGACCACTTAGAAATATCTACTATCATGCTAATCCTTAGAGTAAGGGGGGTGTGTTGGAGATCTTATAGCGGCTAGTTTTGCGAGATTGAGTTAGACTTAAAGTTGACATATGTTAGACACATATGGAAGTGCACTTCCAAGTGTTTGATTTGTTAGGCACCAGTTTTGATGCATACTCGGGTCCTGGAAAATAGCTAAGGTAGACACAAATAACATAGCTACTAGTTTGTATGGGATAAATGTTGTGCTTTTACATGATGAGCATTTGGCGAAGTTTGTTATCCACTACTTTGGTATAAACTTTCAGTATTTTATTAGAGTAACTAAATGGTTATAGTGACTACAATTATTTCTAATTTGGGATCTCAATTAAGTATTCACTTTGTTTGCTGCTCTTTTTCCTTTGCACTCGTGTAACTAAGTTCGCTCATCTATTTCCTGTGTGCTTCTGGAGACCGCCAGGGAATTTTAGAATTGTTGACAGTGACAGATACTTATAATTCATTTTTTCCAATGTTTTACAGATGGAGGTCAAGATAATAATAATGAGGATGCTCCTGAAAACAATTCTTTATACACCACAGTTTATGTTGGCAACCTTCCTCATGATGTAAGTTATGTTAATTGAAGAATGAAATATTATGGTTATTATTTTCACATTTTAAAAACTAAAACTTTATTTAATTTCTCTATTCACGAATATGGAAAAAATATTTAGGTATTTTCTAGGATTAATCTGGCTTGTTAGAAGTGTATTTGAACATAATTTTGGATGGATAACTGGGGTGCATATTTTACAATGATGTATATCTGAATTTCCCTTGTTAAAAGTGGTAGAAAAATGCCATAATATGTGTAAGATAGTCCTCATTGCAATCTTTCCAACTTCACGACTTACATGTGGTTAAAGGACAGACATGCCTTGGCCTGTCGAACATTAATTGACTTGAACTTAAATTATTGTATTCAAATTCGAGCATAATTTTTTTGTTTTTAGGTGTTGTTAACCCATGTGGTATGATATTTCTTGTTACTTTTCAAAAGTGTGTTTGAATTTGGCGTTGGCACTAGTGACCCAGCTTTCTTAGGAAGCTCTGAGTGTCAATTTACCTCCCCCGTAGTTTGTTATTGCAATCCTGTAACAAAAAAACTAGTGTCTTTGCATCTGACGAGCAGTTATCTGTTGTGGTTTATTCACAACTTCATCAATCTCTTTTATTATTGAGTCTTATATGCCGCCTCTTGCTTTGGATCTATCCTCAATGAGAAAAAAAGGCATCCCAGTATTTGTGGGGAACTTAGATATGGTGACGTCATTTGCAGTGTCACATGGTTGCAGAGCTCCTTGCAACCATATTATTGTTGCTTCTTCGTCTGATGCAGTCCACAATTCAAAATCATGGTTGAGAGTACATTTTGAATTAATTTATGAAAACCTTTTTCCAAGCATTTAATGCTCCTTCCTAGCATGTACTTGTCGTTGAATGTGTCAATCTGTGACAATATGTCTCTAAACTGATTGATCTGAATGTCAGTCTTGCAATATATTACAAAATATGAACTGTTCCATTTAAAAGATTCTTACATGTGGTTTGAGGGTAACAGGTAACACAAGCTGAACTCCATTGCCAATTCCATGCACTGGGGGCTGGGGTAATTGAGGAGGTTCGAGTTCAAAGGGACAAGGGTTTTGGATTTGTCAGATACAACACTCACGAGGAAGCTGCGTTGGCCATTCAGGTGGCTAATGGAAGAATAATCCGTGGGAAGAGTATGAAGGTGAGAATTTTTTCACTTATCTGGTCAACTAATTAATTGCCATTTCTTGTTTGGTCTGGTGGTTGCCCATAAAGTAATGTCCGTAGGGATGTTTTTCCTTCACAATAGCTGATCATGTTTCTCAGGACTCGCATCTAGAGACAGATGCTTGCACCTATCCTTACCCTTACCTTTGTCCCTTCCCTGTGGGGGCGCTGATTTACATCATGGGAAGGAGGCCATGTTTTTACAGCATTCTTCTATGCCTGTTATGGACTGATGGATACAATTTTATTTGTATTGTTGGGAAGTTAAATTAAAATGCTTTTGAAGTATAAATGTAATTTCATGGATGTAATGAACCTCAAGTATAATAACACACTTAAACGCATGCTCTTTCTACTGTTGCCTAATTTTAAAGGCTGGAAGGTATGGGGGTTCATGAGATGCAGATGAATAAAAAATATTTTACTTGAATTTTGCAGTGTTCATGGGGTAGTAAACCAACTCCTCCTGGAACAGCTTCAAATCCGTTACCTCCTCCTGCTCAACCGTATCAAATACTTCCGACTGCAGGGATGAACCAAGGTTATTCTCCTGCTGAATTGTTGGCTTATCAGCGCCAACTGGCCTTGAGTCAGGCTGCTGTATCTGGTCTTTCAGGTCAAGCCCTTCTGCAAATGACTGGACAACATGGCCTAGCTCCTGCTTCAATGGGCGTAAACTCTGGGGGATCTCAAGCCATGTATGATGGATATACCGGTAATTCATCAAGACAGCAGCTTATGTACTATCGTTGACACATGAGCTTGTGCAGATTCACAGTTGCTTTATTATCGTCTGGGGGACTTTGATGTGGCATCACATTTCTCTTTGCTTCCCCACAGCATGTCCTTTTCATACTGGGCTTTTTTTATTGGAGGTATTGTGGCTTGATAATTTACTTAGTTTTTTACGTCGTGTTGTAATTTGTATTGTTTGATCTAACGAGGATTTGATGACTCAGAAAAAGGGATCTATGTTTTGCTAGAAAGAGAAGCGAATTTTATGTTTGGGTAGTTTTCATTTATGTTATTGTGTATTATAAGTATCGACTGAAGTTCATATGTTAATAATTCTACGCCTTTTGTTTTTATTTGCTCCATACCGCTGCGTTATATCCGCTATGATATTTTTTGTGTGGAAAATCAACGCTGTGTTAATTCTGGCTCGTGTTTAACGCTCTGCTCTTCATTTATGTGGCGCACTTCAAAATGCTCAAACTTCACTTTGCCTTTATATTTAATGCGTCAAAAACTTTGTTTAGAATTGAATAATTAATTAGTCTACAACAAACAAAGATAATTCATATTTTTAAAATGTTTTTGTGAATTAGCCTTTTTGGTCAAAATTGTCACTTAGCTTTTTAGTGGTAATGGGATACGATACGAAGCGTCCCGTGAAATTAAATTACAATTACTTTGCTACAATTGTCCCCGTTCAGTAGCGGTTTACTTCCATTGTTTCACTGAAATTGAGACGAGTCAAGTGTATTTAAGCATGAGTTAGTCAACAAAATGTCTCTTCATTGTTTGAACGTAAATAAATTTTCCTAAAAATTAAGTTTTCAATATGGATAATTGCATATAATAGGATAAGGTCTTAATTTTTAATATTTAACTAACGTGACTACTTTAGAATTTACAACACTACACGAGTTTGATATAATTTTACAATTATTAAGTGATCTTGATCCACCGCATCTTCTGTGTTTCCGATCAATCTCTAGTAAAACATCAAGTTTTTAATGTTTTGATAAAATAATAAATGACATTTAATTAGTCACACATATTAGGACATAAAAAGTAGTGGTTCAAAACCACAAAATATTTTTTCCTTAGCTTAGGCCATTGATTTGCGTTTTGTTTGATATTACAGAAAAAAAGTGTAGATAAAAATAAGGAAAATAAATAAAAGTAGGGTAATTCTGGATTGTTTAGTTTTAAAAAATAGGAAAGAAATTGAAGAAAATGAGTTGTTGGGTTTAGATGGAAAGAAAGGAGATAAATTATATAATAATTGAAAAATATTATTTTAACCTTAATTCATTGTATAACATTAAATGCATTTAAACAATCATAGAAAACAACATAATTATGAAAACCAACACGTAGTTGATTATGAAAAACACAATCAATTATCAAAGGAAAAATGGGAGAAGCATAACTAATGAGAATCACTGATCGATGGCTGCTTCTTCCTGCACCTCCATAGCTTCTTCTCTCACCTCCATAAATTTTCATATTTCCAAAAATGCCCCTCTGTAATATTCCGGATTACATAATCCGGAAGTCATTTTTCAAATTTGTAATTAGCTTCCGGATTATATAATCCAGAAGTCTTTTCTCAGATGCATGATTACTTTCCGGATTACATAATC